>Ga0265338_10000290_pt1 | contig 90378 bp, 86 predicted proteins | sample 42126metaG_FD_193579 | JGI IMG/M metagenome (GOLD analysis project Ga0265338, IMG submission 193579) | Rhizosphere microbial communities from Carex aquatilis grown in University of Washington, Seatle, WA, United States - 4-21-26 metaG | ecosystem: Host-associated > Plants > Roots > Rhizosphere...
CAACACCTGTCTTTCGAAACTCCCCCGCCGTCATGACCAGACCTTCCATTAATACTTTATGCGCACGCAGCAGATCTTTCTCCCGCAGGGGATCAAATTCATTGATCATGCCATAAAGTTTATGGGCATTTTTGATCTCAAGAATATCCCTTTTCGGCCCTACCACCCTCTTTCCCCTGATAACATCTGTTACCTGGTCTAATGTCAGTGTATTGCCTTCAATAACACAGCTGGAATGGATCGAAGAAGCATCAACCTGGCGCCTGAGATCGACAAGAGGGATTTTCAAACGAGCCCCCTCCAGGCGTCCGATCATGTCACTGATCTCAGCCGTTAAATTCAAAATTTTAGGGGTTATTTCAAAGGGAGGCTTCATGCTTAAAGTGTAACATTTGTTAATAACATTTTCAATAAGAATGTTATTAACAAATGTTTCTAGAAAAACAGCTCTTGTATTTGGCCGGATTAGAACTTATACCGCACCGTTCCAGAACCAAAGACGCTGAAGAACTGGTCTTTTAGCTCAGAATCAACCGCGGCGACCAAAGACAGGTCTTTGTAAATGTTGAACGATAGTTTTCCGCCTACATTTAAACCCTCCCTTGAGGGATTGGCGCCATAAGAGGTAAATGATACCCCCCCGCCCGCGAAGGAGGACGTGACCACCATTCTATCGTCAATATAATCATAAAGCCATTTGGCATGCAATTCCGGGGTCAGCTTACCCCAACCAAATTGGATCGGACAGGCAATGCTGGCGCCAATACCGGATTCCAGATCATCATAATTCTGCTTATCAACGTTTAAATTCAGGGCGCCGGCGTTGGTTTCTTTATAACTGGGCACGTTAAGGTGGGTCCATTGAACAGAGGCCAGGGGTGTCAGCTCCAGGGTATCTCCAAGATAAAATTTGTAACCACTGTCTAAATAGGTCCCATATTGCCGGCCGTTATAATTAGCATCAGCGGTCCTGTTGATATCCCCCACCATGATCTCGCGCTGTCCGTCATACCAATTCCAGGCAAAAGAACCAGCCGCATCGATGAAATAATTAAGAGTGGGGTCCATATACCCCGCGTAGACCGTGCCTTGAGCGCTGTTGATATTTGCCGTTGCGTTATTGGCGTCTGAACTGACCTGTCCGTACGCATAACCACCACTGATGCCAAGGGTAAAAGAGTCAGTGATCATGCGGTCTAAACCGATCACTGTTCCCGCATTCCAGGCATTGTATCCCTGAACACCTTGCATGTCGCCCTGGACCAGATAACTGCCGTACGGACTTGCCCAAATGCCGTTTTGCGCGCTCTCATCATATATTGAGACATCTTTACCAACAATAGTCCCGGAAGCGCCCTGATTTAAAGAAATGTGCACACGATCAATGGTCGTTGAGATCAAATTATTAAATGAAGAGGTAGTATCCTGCACAACGCCTCCATCGATGACAGGCCCCATGGTGTTAAACGCTTGGGTTATTTGCGCGTTACTTAGAGGCCCAAGTGTATTTAATATCGTTGTCATATCAGCAGATGGATTTGTCATATTATTGATAACACCTCCGACTGCCCGGGAATTGGCATTATCGCCCAAAGAAGCAAAATCACCTGTAAAATAATCCTCCGTTAAAACAAGATTGTCATTTATATACGCGTCCGTGAAATGGGCACGGGAAGCAGACGATGTGACTGTCGGAAGGCCGCCTGTAAGGACAATACCCTGCCCTTGTGTATTTATAACTGTAAAAGTCGTGCCTTTCGCAATACTGCCCGAGACTGTAACGTTAATGGCGCTTGCGCCAGCTACAGAAGCGGCAACAGCGGACGTGATCCCGCCATAGATAGAAGGGGATCCAACAGTAAGGCCTAAAGCTGAACCTGTGTTTTGCGTATATGCGCCTGCTAATATAAGATTGGTTGTGCCAACATTCAACTTAGCGTTATTAATTACAGCGCCTGTGCCCAAGGCACTGGCATTCTCCACTTGCAGAGTTCCAGCGCTGATAATAGTACCGCCGGAATAGCTACTGCTGCCGGACAGGGTCACCGCGCCATTACCGGTCTTCGAAAAGCCACCGGTTCCGCTGATATCCGACAAAACCGTCCCGCTTTCGAATGTGATGCCAGCACTGGTAGAGAAATTTCCTGAGACGCTTCCGCTTCCGGCATTGATCGTCCCGGATTGGTCGGCCGTAGAATTAAATACAACGCTTCCGTTGATGGTGCCATTTTGGTTGTAACTGGTGTTATTGAACGCCGCGTTTCCGTTGATGGTGCCTGCGTAGTTGTAGCTGGAATTATTGAATACATAGCTCGTGATTGCTTGATGATCAGCCCCGTACACAACTCCCGTTACATCGCCTGACCAATAATTATTGCCATTGACCGTAAATACGCCACCCAAAGGCGCGGTCGCAGCGCTATACCACGTTGTATCGAATGTCGCGTTTCCGTTGATGGTACCGTATTGGTTGTAACTTGTACCATTCAACACCGCGTTCCCGTTGATCGTGCCGGATTGATTGTAGCTTGCCCCATTGAAGGTCGCATTTCCGTTGATGGTGCCGGATAGGTTGGAGCTTGTATTATTGAACGTGGCGTTTCCGTTGATGGTGCCGAATTGATTGTAGCTTGAATCATTGAACGTCGTGTTTCCGTTGATGGTGCCGGATTGGTTGAAGCTCGTATCATGGAACGTCGCCAAGGTGGCCACTGTGAGCGTAAGACCGTTAGAGCTTGAATCCCAAATTGCCCCATTGGAGAGATCCGCGGAATTGACAGAAGCGATGCCGCTCGAGATCTCCGCGACATTGGCCGTAATGAGCGCGTTATCCGCCTGACCGGCTACACTCCCGGTCGTCCAGTCCACGGTGTTCGCCCAATCATTGTTGCCGAGACCTCCATTGTTATTATAAGTCAGCGTAGCCGCCTGCGCCATAGGCAGCGCAAGCGCGAAAAGCACAAGGAACAGGATCAATAGAAAAAAATACCTTTTACACTTTTCAAGCATTCTGAGGTAATTTTAGAGTTTATACGGAGGGAATCAATTATACCTGGGTATTACCGGAGCTTCAGTGCAGTTTCCAGTAGTCTTTGGGGCCAATTATCATGATGCCTTGATATCCCTTCAAAGACAGTAGATCTTTATCACCTGAAATTATAATTTTGGCTTTATTGATCATGGCATCGGCAAATAACTGATTATCATCAGGATCCCTGCAAACATTAAGAGAATCTGTGGAATTCTCTCCTTTTGTAAAATATCGTTCAATGACAACAAGCAATGATTTTACTGTTGGTTTGGAAAGATGGAATTTATGCAGCAGGACATCCTGGCATTCGGCAAAAACATGCGGTGTAATTATTGGCGTGTGAGAATAAACCAGATCTTCAAGGACCTCAAAACAAGCCCCTTTTGCGATCAATCCCGAAATGATCACATTGGTATCGACCAATATCCTCATGATACAGCCTTAAAAACATCCTCATCGGTCAAAACAATTCCCCTGGCGCCAAGTTCACTAATGGCACGGTTTCTTGCTTTAGCCAGGTCGTGGGTAAAAAAATAGCGGGACAATGACCGTTTGATGATCTCGCTACGGGAAGCCCCTTCTTCTTTTGCCTCTTTTTCGAGTTTTTTAAGAATTGCCCCGGGCAAACTGATAGAAACGATATTTCGCATAGGACATACCTCCTGTATTAAATATTAATACACCTTGAGGCTGTTGTCAAATTTATTTTGCCGTAGCCGCATTCGCGCTATCAGCCGGCTCTTTTACGGCTTCTCCCAATGCCTCTTGGGCGGCCTTCTTGACATTGATATTGGGATCTTTGGTGGTGGCATGAAGCGGATCATAGGAGCGGATATCATGGATCTTCCCAAGCGCTATCACTGTATCCTCCCTGACATCCGGGTTCTCGTCTTTCAAAAGAGCTATCAACGGCTCAACCGCGCGGTTATCCTTGATATTACCCAAAGCATTGACCGCGGTCCTGCGGACCGTTGGATCCGGGTCACTTAATAGCGCGATCAGACCCGGCACAGCCTCAGGATCCCCGATAAACCCAAGCGATCTGGCAGCGCTTCTGCGCACACTTTTATCCAGATCCCTTAAAAGAGCGATCAACGGCTCAACCGCGCTTAGGTCTTTAATGGCCCCAAGCTCTTCAGCACCGCTCATGCGCTTATCAGGATCCGGGCTTTTTAAATAGGAAATATATTTGCTAAGATCATCTGTTTGGGCAAAACCAGTCGGAACAAACCCGATCATGCATAAACACAGTATTATAGATGTAAGACATTGAGGCTTCGTTAACCCGAATTTAACCCATAAGACGATGCCGATAAGCAGCAAAACACCTGCCCAGGAGATCAAAACCCCGGCAATGCGCGCCGGTGTGGGACCAAAAACCACCTGGATATCATGTTCCCCTTGCGGGACATGAAAAAGGATCAGGCCGAATGGATTTTTTATATAAGGATTGATGGACTGATGGTCCACCAGGACCTGCCAGCCTGGAAAATAAAACGTATGAAAACAGACCACGGACGGCACCAAGGTACTCAGCGTAGTTTCATAATGGACAGGGTCCAAAGCCTTCACTTCACCTATTTGGCCGCGGCCCTGGACTATTTCAAATTTACTGTCAGGTCGTTTATCCGGCGGGATCATGACCCATTTGGGTGTATATTCCCCTTCGCCTAACGCCACAAAATTATCGACAGTCCTTAACTGGTATATATAAGAAATATCGGGAAAAGACTTTAAGGAAAAAACCATGACCAGGATCCCTATGAAACCCAAGGCGATCCTTTTAAGCAAATGATCCTTGATCAATAAACCCGCGGATCCGCCCAAGAATGACATGGCAAAGGCAATAATGGTCAAAAAGCGCCAGGGAAACTGGATATAACTCAATAGATGGATATGTTCCCAAAAAAAATGCGACCCGGGCAAAGAAAAGAAAACAGCCAGAACACCGACGATCAAAAAGAAAACATACCCAAGCCCGGTTTGACGGTTAATTTTGAAGATCTTAGGAAGATAAGCCAAAGAACCCAGGCAAAGGAAGGTATTGATCACACCGGTATGGAACGTAACACTGTCCATGGCCCCGTTATTCCAGGGCCAAAATAAGTTCCCTAACGTAATAAAACTCTTATGAAAATCATAGCGCATAGAAACCAGGAACCCAAGGCTCAGGAATTTTTTCTCCAAAAGCGCCGGCACCCAGAAAAATGATGAGATCATAAGGCCAATGACGATGATCCCCCCTGCCGGAAAGATCCAGCCTGACCGGTTGCCGGTGAAAAAGAGATAGATGATATAGGCCACCGCGACGGGAAAAAACAGCATGCTCATGATATTATGCGTCAGGCTTAAGACAAAAACGCTCGCGATCCCCAAAAGCATATACCCAAGGCTTGGCTTGCGGCTGGTCTTTAAAATGGCAAGGAGCAAGTACGGCAATATGGCAAAGGAAGAAAACTCCGCGAAAGCCCCGCGCACATAAATATCCACGATATGATACGGCGCGTAAAGGTAAAGCACCGCGGATAGCATCCCCCCTTCATCCCCCCAGGACTCGCGGGCAAAAAGGAACATGCCGATCGCGGATAAAACCCAGAACATGATCAGCGCCAGATTGACCGCCAACGCCATATGGTGCGTCAATTGGAAAAAGATCACGGAAACAAATGAAAAAAACGGAGGGTAAAAATTAAACACGGGATAACCGTATCCCCAATTGATCTCCGGCGCCCATCTGACCAATAATTGCCCATGCCCCATGTATCTGCTCATGGACAAGGCCCTGACATAACCTGCCATGGAATCATGGGCGCTGATCAACAGCGGCCCCATCAATCCCTGGCATAAAGGAATGGCCAGGATGATCAATAACAAAATACAAAACCAGGTTGATTTGAAAAACCCTTTAAACATGTTTACTGATCTTCCTTGATCCGCGCCAAACAGCGGGCAAAGACTTATAAATTTCAATGGATTTAAATTCTTCGCTTTTACGGATCCCGGTTTTCCTGGCCCATTGGGCCATTTGGGCCAGGCCCTCTTGCAAAGGCACGTATTTTCTAAGGCCAAAAAATTTCCTGACCTTCCGATGGTCGGCATAGGCGTGCTTGACCTCATACCTGTCCTTGACATGGACGATCTTGACCTTAGCGTCCATGACCTTCATGACTGCCCGCGCAAGCTCATTGACCGTATGCGTCTGGTCAGCGCCTATGTTAAAGATTTGATCATAGCATTTCCGGTTTTCAATGGAGAGGGCCATCAAAGGCGCCACATCTGAAATATAACTAAACGCCCTTGTCTGCCTGCCGTCGCCAAAAATGACCAGGGGCTTGTTGTTCAGGATATTATTCATAAAAATACCAACGACATTGCGGAACCTGTCGCTGATGTTCTGGTTTTCCCCATAAACGTTATGGGGGCGGAAAATAATGTAATTCAGGCCGAACATTTTCCGGCTGATCTTCAACTCCATCTCAACAGCCAGCTTCGCGATGCCGTAGGAATCTTCAGGCATGGGGAACAGCTTTTCATCCAGGGGCGCCTGGTTATCGCCGTACACCGCGACCGATGAGGCAAAAACGAAACATTTGATATCATGCTTCACGGATTCATTGATCAGATTGACCGAACCCACGACATTATTCGTGTAATTAAAGCGCTTGATAAAATGGCTTAACCCTTCCGCCGCGTAGGCAGCCAGATGATAAACATAATCAAACCGGTATTTATTGAATAACCGTGAAAGCAATTTGTCGTCATTGACACTGCCCTTGATAAAAACCGCTTGGGATGGCACATTCTCCCTGAAACCGCCGCTTAGATCATCCAGGATAATGACTTCATAACCTAAGAACAGAAGTTCACGGGCCACGTGAGAGCCGATAAATCCGGCCCCTCCGGTTATCAATACCCTGCTTTTTGGTTTTTTAACAGTTTTTGTCATTGACCGTAAATATAGCCTGTTTTTTGATCCCGCTTTTATGCAAGAAATACCCATAGACCGTACGCAAAACACTAAGCCCGTAATCAACTCCCTTGGAAAACGGCATTTGGGAATTCTCCGGCGAATAGCGCGTCGGGTGCGGGACTTCCCCTATCTTGTATTTCCGGATGATCCCCTGGACAATGATATCCGTGTCAAAATCAAATTTGTCAGACATAAGCTCAAAGGGGAGCTGTCTAAGGAATCTCGCGGAATACGCCCTGAAACCATCATGATAATCCGAAATATGGCTTTCGAACACAAGGTTTTCCAAACCTGTCAAAAACCGGTTGGGGATGAATTTCCAGACAGGCATGCCTTTTTGAAGCACATCGCCCAGGACCATCCTTGTGCCGGTGACCAGGTCACAACCCTCCCCCGCTATCTTGCTGACAAAAGACGGGACAAAGGAAGGGTCGTACTGATTATCCCCATGGACTAATACAACGATATCGGCATTCTTTTTAAGGGCTTCCTTGTATCCTGTCTTTTGGGCCGCCCCATATCCCTTGTTGACCTGATGGGCAACGACGGTCGCGTTTAAATGCTTTCCCACATCAGCGGTGTCATCCCTGCTGCCGTCATCCACGATCACGATCTCATCATAAGAACCGGCGGGCAGGGACGTTATGGTCCTGACAAGCGTATGCGCCGCGTTATAAGCAGGCATGACAATGACCACCTTCGGTTTAGGCAATTATTCCTCCCACGCCATTAAATGACTGTTCTGTTTAAGCCAGCGCTCATCCTCTTTGTAATCAGGCACCATCCCCGCCACCTCTGCCCAAAAGCGCCTTGAATGGTTCTTTTGTTTTAAATGCATGAGCTCATGGACCACGACATAATCCACGACACGTGGGGGCGCCATGATAAGCCTCCAGGTGAAATTAAGCGAGTCCTGATACCCGCAGGAACCCCAGCGCGTGGTGGCGCTGTTGATCCTGATGGACTGGTATTTCAATCCTGTCATTCCCGCAAAAGACTCGACCCTCGCGGTGATATGTTCCAGGGCGCGCGCCTTATACCAGCGTTCGATATGGTCGCGCGCGTTAGCTATCACCATCGATGAGATCTTTAAGGCGCCATCCAATACCACGGCTTTAGGCAGGTCTTCCTCGGCCTGAAGCGTATATCGTTGCCCCAGGAACATGAATTCTTCGCCTGGCAAGAATTTTCTGACCACCAATTTGCCTTGACGCTGCTTGAAATATTCCTGCTTGGACAAGATCCATGATGCCTTGCGCGCGATCAATTTTTGGATATAATCTTCGGAAGCGAATAACGGCGCCCTCACGATCAGGCGCGCGTCATTGGTTATCTGCAAACCAATGGTCTTGCGGCGGGTGCGTATAAGTTTATCTATTTTCAATGATTGGCTCTTAAGTATATTATAATGTCATTAGTTTAATTTTTTTGTCACCAAGTGTCAAACCGGTTATGAATAATCTCAAAGAAAAAGTACTTATCCTGGGCCTGCTCCTTCTCGCCATATACGTACGGATCCACTATATGGATCGAGGCTTTTTCTATGATGAGCTTTATACGATCGTTCATTGCATCCAGGCTCCAACTCTCTATGATGCGCTTTATAAGGATTTTACCACCTCAAATCATTTGGGATATACGTTTATCGCCTACCCCATCTGCCATCTGTTCGGTACCAGTGAATGGACGCTGCGGTTTCCTGCCTTGATATTTGGGCTTGGAAGCATCCTGCTTTTCTGGTATTGGTCCAGGAAATATTTTGGCCAAGCTGTCGCCATCCTTGGATCATTGTTCCTGGCCCTGGCCCCTGCCCATATCATCTGGAGCGCCTCAGGCCGCGGCTATTCAGCGTGTATCTTCTTTACCATCCTATCAACGCACCTTTACTTTTCCTTGCTTAAGCAACCTTCCCTTAAAACATCTTTAATACTTGCCCTATCAAACATCCTTGGCTTTTGCTTTAACCTGTATTTTTTATGTGTTTTTACAGCCGAATGCTTTCATTTTATATTCACCTGCATCATGCCCCGTGTAAAAAATAAATCATTGATCCTGATCCCGCTATCTCTGGGGGCCACCATCCTTGGCACACTTATCACTTATTCCCCCCTATTAACCATTTTAAAAGGGATGGCCAGGGAACCGGGATCCTTTATGCCTGACTTCCCTGTAATCTTACTCAAAGACCTGCTATCATTACCCCTTTGGCCCTTGGGGATAATTTGCCTGATCTTATTGTTGATCGGTTACTCGCGGCCCAATAAAGAGCTTCCTGATTGGCCTATTTATACAGCCATCCTATTCCTGATGATCGTCCCCATATGGCTTTCAAAACCGGCTTATTTATACCCGCGTTTCTTTGCCTATCTTTTGCCTTTTATTTTTTTATTGATCGCCAACGGAATTATAAGGATTTTAGAGAAACTTCCCCAACGCGCCAAACCTTATTTGGGCGCGATTATTGCGCTTGTCTTGGGCCTTATATGCTGGACCTGGCTTTCAAGATCTTCTAAAATTGTGGAAGATTTTTGTTACAAATTCAGGGAATCGGTGAAATTCGCCGAAAGCGTCGCTTCCCCCCAGACACGTTTCTGTGCCTTTGGGCCTGAAAATGGCTTCTTTCAGGTCTACTCACACAGGCCGGTGACAACATTCAATACTTTTGAGGACTTTATTAAATTCTGCAGGGAAGAAAATGAAATTATCGGGTTTTACATCATGGGGCCGCCCATGCCGGATGAGGACAAGAAAATGATCCTTTTTACCATCCAATTTATAAAACCAAAAGTGGTCATATTTGATAATGTCATCGTTTCTGACCTGAAAAGTTAGGTCACTTCCCCTGCGATCGTAAAAAGTTTTGATAGATCAAGTTAAGGAAGTATTCAAGCTGTCCCCTGGGCTCATAATTAAGCTGCCTGCTTTGTATCCCGTATCCCAATGCCTGCTTAAAGTCCCCCGCTTTAAATGAATCCATGGCCTTCTCAAAGAGCTCATTGGCCGCTTTTTCCGTAGAACTGACAAAAAGATAGGCGTTTAGATATTTTGACTGATCAAGAGGGAGCAATTGATAGGGATAAGAGGAAAAGTCCGATCTGAATTTGACGAATATGGCACATGAACAGGTGTTTAAAATATCATCACCCATCACCCGTTGCTTATAATTCCAGATCCCATAACTTTCATTATTCTCAGAAGATGTAAGTTCTTCAGTAAATAAATAATAACTGTTAGGGTATAATCGGAACAGGTCCTCGCCTTCAAATCTAAAAGTAGTCCCGTTCCCGCGCAACATCGCCTCGTGCTTACTCAGATAAATAATGACATTGTTGGTAGTGGCCGGAATGATCGTGCATTTAGGGTACTTGGCGCTTAAAGCATCATTGAAATCATGGATGTCCTGTGTCAAGACCCTTAAATTATTATAATTCGGAATAACGTAAAAAATACAAACACTGACAAATATAAGGGTCAACGCAATGACTAATGGCCCGAGGATTTTGTATCGAGGTTTTTGGTTTAAATAGAACAGGGGCAGAATCAAGCCGAACAAGGCAATGGCGGGCAATAGATAATGGAATGAGAAATGTTTAGCTGTAGCCAGGATGTGCAGAAAGAAACAGAATGTCAACACCCAGATAAATCGGGAATTTCGATCCTGAGAGTTTTTAATTAAACGTTGGGAGCTCCAAATCCAAAGGCCCAGCGCAGAAAAGATAAAAAACCAGTCATTGCGCGTCACGAGATTTAAATAAAATAGGTACGTCTTCCAATTGATGAATTCTTGAGTCCCCGTCCCATACCTGGATGAATGATCGACAATATCTGTCACCCATTGAAAAAGCTGAGGGTATTTCGAAACGATCGGCAAAGTGCATAAAACAAATGAGACCGCGCAGGCAACGATAAACATAAGTTTCTGACGCAACGGGATCAGCATTAATGCGGATAGGAAAATAAATAAGAAATCAAGTTTAGTCGCAAGGCCCAGGCCACAGACAAAGGCCAATAAAAGCGTATAACGAAGTTCCTGGGATCTTTTTTGGGAAAAATACAGACCAAACAGGGATAAATTAAAAAGATTCATAATAATGATCAAACATGGCTCCGCATTGATGTTAGCCACAACCGGAAGCACCGGATAAATTGAACCGTCAAAGGATGGCATGATCAAAAAACTCAACCCCGGTAATTGGGCCAACAACACGGCGAGCTTGTCGTTCGTTTTATAGTAGATATAAAGGCCTAAGAAGACCGAACTTAAGAAAGAAGTTATCGTTAAAAATAGATAAACAGCCTGTAAACTATATTCCGGGTCTATGAGCGCTTGGTTAACCGCCCCAGCCGCTGTTTTCCCAAAACTAACGATCCATATCATGACAGCGATCAACGTTTGAAGCGGAGTTCCAGGGTGGGCGATTTCTGAGGGTGAATGCCCTTTTAGGATCTGAAATGAATTAAAAATATAGTTGTAGGCGGAATCACCGAATTGCCAAAAAGGCCCCGATACCGACCTCAACAGGAATGAAGCGATAAGGATGATAAACGGAATGATCAGGATAAAGAGAAAACGGTGCGGCAGGAATTTTTTCATATTTATGTATCTTTGCGGGAGGCGATGACATTCATTGAAGCACCATAAGGTAAAATATCCGTTATTCCTTTTGTCGTCATGGGCAAAAGCGCCCCGGTGTCTATTGAATTAAGCACAAAACCATAGCTTTGTAACAGGCCCAGCATTTGGCCCATTTCATCCTCATTCTCATTGTAAAGAGAGGGGTCCAGCTCCATGAGGATACGGATCTGTTTATTGTCAACCGATCGCAGGAATCCCCTGGCTCCGCGAAGCACTTCCAATTCAGAGCCGTCCACATCCAATTTAATGACATCAACCTTGGGAACCCCCATAAGTTGTAAAAGATCATCCACTGTCATCGCCTTGGCGCCCTGAGTGCTCATGGCGCGTCCCAAGGTAACCGGATGAAGGTCTTTTCCCCCTGTGCTGTCCTCAATAAGCGGCCAGCTTGAACATTGCGAAGCTACTAAGGAAGCATCGGAAGAACCTAACAACATCATTTGCTGAGGAATAACACGGCCTTCGATCTTGGGGTTAAGGGCAAGATTTACTTTGAGTTTACTAAATGCCCATTCTGTTGGTTCAACCGCAATGACCTTGCCTGTATCACCAACCATGCCTGCTAAAGGTAGGGCATAAGCCCCGATATTGGCCCCAATATCCAGCACGGTCATGCCAGGTTTTACGATCCGTGATAATGCTTTGATGGCCTTAAGCTCAAAGCCACCCATCAGATAGATGGAAAGGTCGATACCTTCTTTCAAATCGAGTTTCCAGCGCATGCCCATGCGCGTCACCTCGACCACAGACGGCAGGGCCAATAAGCCGCGTAAACCAATGATACAGCGCGATAACTTTCGTGCGATGGAGATTTTTTGGACCGTGGTGAGGGGCATGCTTTCAAACTCTTTTCTTTTTGTACGGATGCATTATATATCAATTTATTTTCTTAAGAAATAAATATCAACGATAGTTATTTAAATTTGTCCCCTCCACAAGGCTCTTGGCTAAAAAATACCTTCCCAAAAGATTCAAATGCTCATTAGGATACCCCTCTTCACGCCACATGAAAGCCTCTGCCGGCAGGGACGCTGAAAAGTCTAAAACATCGATCGACCTTTCAGCCAGCAATGATTTGATCAACCGCGTATTGGCTGATATCGTTTGAGTAAAATCATCACCGATCAAACTTGAACCTGATTGAAAATCTACCGGTGTGATATAAAAAATGGGGTCGATGCCGGTGTTTTTGAGCCTGTCAACCAGCCTTAACATGGACTGTATCTTCCCGTAATGAGGCGTTAATGTATACAAATAATCCAGGATAAACTGTTTTTTCAATCTTGTCTCATCGTTCATCGCTCTTTTTACCTGGTCATTGAGTTCTTTGATATAACCATACGTCTTTCCCTTGTAGGATATCTTCGTATTATCAAATACATATTTGGAGACAGGCGGTTCAAAGTATTTAAAAACGCCTAAAGGATGGTAAAATTTAAGCCAGATCGTGTCTTTGTATCTGATGATAAATCCTTCACTTTTAAACTGCATGTTTGGATTGCTAACCCATACCGGGGAAAAACTGCGTAAATTAATAGGGAAAATGAGGAATTTCGGGTGGTATCCTTTGCGGAGGATATATTGCGCGTAAGCGTCATAAACATCCAGGCTTAAAGAGGGATGTGTAATAGCCCATAATTTAGATTTAGGCAGCATTCGCCATAATATTTCCGGTGTCGTTTGAGTGGTGGGGTCATTTTTGGAGGTGGATGTGATCGTACTGTCGCCGAAATAGATGATACTAAACCCGTTTTGGAGGACTTTATCAAGGATGATCAATTCCCGGGGGTACTCGACAGGCCGAGCGACAATGACCTGGAAGCCCAGGACGATCAGTATAAAGAGAAGTAATTTCAATATGAAATTTCTTAATGTCATTTTAGAATTGGAAATAGATGAACGGTATATTCTCCATAACCCCAAAGTTAAAAATGGCCAGCGTCATCAAAACATAAACCGCCCATCGAAAAATAACAGGTTTTTGACTTATCGCGTAGATGGTATTCCCCATGGAACTTTGAGAGGCTATGCGAGCGGATAAGTTGTGTTCCAGGGTGTGGATACTTAATAAGAACATGATCAATAGGATAGACCCCGCGAACTCCGGTTTTGACATCCCCAAATACCCCCACCCTGCTGTTAAATGGGTGATGATATAAATAACATCCTGAAAATTATTAGCACGGAAAAATATCCAGGCAAAGCACACCAGGCAAAAAGTGATCAATGTTTTCACGAATTGATGAAAAATAACATGCCTGTCCAGCCTTATCCATCGGACAAAATGTTCTCGAACGCCTTTCGTCCATTTTGAAAATAGATAATAAAATCCATGCAAAGCCCCCCACCCGAGAAAAGTCCAATTGGCCCCATGCCATAATCCGCTGATCAAAAAAGTGATGACAATGCTGAAAGTCCAGCGCAATTTGGATGTCCTGTTTCCGCCTAACGGTATATAAACATAATCCCTAAACCACGTTGACAATGAAATATGCCATCGCCTCCAGAATTCAACGATCGAAACCGCAAAGTAAGGCTGATTAAAATTGCGCACCAGATCAAATCCAAAGATCTTCGCGGAACCGATCGCGATATCCGAATACCCTGAAAAATCACAAAAGATCTGGAACGCGAAAAATACCGTGGCGACCAGCAAAGAAAGCCCCTGGTATTGGGGCAAATGACCGTAGATCTGGTTCACTGACAAAGACAGCCGGTCGGCAATAACCACCTTTTGAAAAAAGCCCCACATGATCAGTTTTAAACCATCGACAACCCGTTGGTAATTAAAATCATGCTTCGCGTGAAGTTGAGGCAATAAATGGCCGGCGCGTTCAATGGGGCCGGAAACAAGCTGAGGGAAAAACATCACATATAACGCGTAGACAATAAAATTCTTTTCCGCCTTCCATTGGCCCCGGTAAACATCGATACAATAGCCTAAACTCTGGAATGTATGGAACGACAGTCCCAACGGAAGGATCAGCGATAGATCCTTGATGGAATAATTCCAGTGAAGGAATAAAGCCAAATGGCTTAAATTGGCATTAAAAAAATTGAAGTATTTGAATACAAAAAGTATCGCACAGGTGGAAACAATACTGACCAATAAATATATCTTACGCTGTGTGCCTCGGCCCCGCTCTATAAGCCTCCCCATGACATAATCGATACATATGAGCAGGAATAATATCAGGATGTACACAGGGACAAAGATCATGTAAAAATAACAGCTGACTAATAACAGCCATAAATTACGGAAACGGTATGGGAGCAGGAAAAATACTGTCGCGGCGATCGGCAGGAAGATAATAAATTGTATGGAATTAAAACTCATATTGTAATCGTGTTGGATATGTTTTATATTATCAACAGCTCAGGTCACCTGCAAGCCTATATTTATGATAGAAAAATTAGTTCCTCATTACGATAACTTGGCCCCGCGGCGGGATGAATTCCGGCGTAAAAACAGCTATTATTATGCCCAGCTGGACAAACAGTACCGGTATTTAATTCCCGAAGGTAAACGGATCCTGGAGATCGGGTGCGGGACGGGCGAGCTTATAGCTCATTTAAAACCTTCTTATGGCTTGGGTGTTGACATAAGCCCGAAAATGATCGCTCTGGCCCAGGAAAAATACCCGTCCCTCCATTTTTTTACGGGTAGCATCCAGGACATTGCCATAGAGGAAAAATTTGATTATATCGTCCTTTCCGGGCTTTTAGGAGAGCTTGAAGACATCCAGTCATTTTTAACGTCTTTAAGAAGATTTTGCACGCCCGATACCCGGATCATCATCGAATATTACAGTTATCTCTGGCGCTCCCTGCTCAAGATCGCCGAATCCACCGGCCGTAAAATACCCCAGCATGAACAGAATTGGCTCACCTTCAATGATATCAGTAATTTCCTCAACCTGGCAGGCTATGAAACCATCAAAAAAGAACGCGCTACCCTTCTGCCTTTTAACATCTGGGGCATCAGTTTTCTGTTAAATAAATTCCTGGCCCCGATCCCTTTGTTCAACGCGCTGACCCTGGATCACTTTATCATCGCGCGCCCCTTATTTGAGCACACGAAGGATTATTCAGTGACAATCCTGGTGCCCTGCCGTAACGAAAAAGGCAATATTGAACAGGCCCTCAGCCGCACCCCTCTGTTCGGCTCACATCAGGAGTTTATTTTTGTCGAAGGCCATTCAAAAGACAATACATACGAGGAAGTGGAAAGGGGCATCAAAGCCAATCCCCATAAGGATATTAAATTATTCAAACAGCAGGGTAAAGGGAAAGGTGACGCGGTGCGCCTTGGCTTTTCCAAGGCCCAGGGTCAAGTCCTGATGATCCTTGACGCGGACCTGACGGTAGCTCCGGAAGACTTGCCCAAATTTTATGAAGCGATCCAGAGCGGTAAAGGAGAATTTATCAACGGCTGCCGCCTGATCTATCCCATGGAAGTTGATGCCATGCGATTTTTGAACCTCGTGGCCAATAAGTTCTTCGGATTATTCTTTTCATGGCTGTTGGGACAGCGCTTTAAGGACACCTTATGCGGGACCAAGGTGATATTCAAGCATCATTATGAGGAACTTGTCGCCAATCGGCATTACTTCGGGGACTTTGACCCTTTCGGGGATTTTGACCTGATCTTTGGGGCTATTAAACTGAATTTAAAAGTCCTGGAAATGCCCATCCGTTATAAGAACCGTACCTACGGCACCACCCAGATCCAGCGTTTCCGTCACGGCCTTCTATTATTAAAGATGTGCGGATTTGCCATGAAGAAGATCAAATTCAGATAACTAAAGATCCTTTGAGATCACTTCTTTGAGATTGGACGCTATCAACGCGTTCCCTGCGCGGGTGCAGTGGCCAAAATCATAGGCGAAATTATCACTGAAATAACGCCAGTATCCGCCTTTGGATACGGCTTCCCTAAAGTTCTGCTTGTTCTCCACAAAAACAACACCTTGACGCTGTCCCAAATAATCCTTCAATGAATCAATATCCCTCATGGGATACTGCATCACAATGACCTTGATATGCCGGCTTAAGATCTTATCCAGCAGAAGACGGAAATTAACAAAGGTCGCGGGACAATATTCAGGCATCTGGCGTCCCGCCGACTTTTGAAAATACATTTTAGACAGTTCATTCTTGCCCTGCTTTTGATAGAATCGCCCCAGCGCCTGATAGACACGCAGATTCCTGGGATAGGAAGAGATCTCTTTTAAGTACAATGCTTCTTCCTGTTGATATTGCCCCTCTTCATCCAGGACTTGGCCCAGCGCCACATAGGCATCCTCAAAATTGGGCGTGAGTGCAATCGCGCTATTCAAATATTCTTCTGCCTGTTTTTCATGCTTGCTTTCCCTCAGCCACTTGGCTAATTCAAGATGCCCCCAATAATCATCAGGCTTGCTCTGCAAATAACCGGCATAAAAAAGGAATGCTTCATCGCTCTTGAGCAGATGATAGGCATGGGCAAGCCCGAGAAGCACATCGCTTTTTTTAGGGTCAAGGATGAGCGATACCTGAAAAGCCCTCACCGCCAGGTCACCCTGGGACTTTTCCAGATAAAGCTCCCCTAATTCCTGATAAACCAGCGGACTTTTGGGGATCAGGGCGGCGGCTTCTTTCAACACGTTTCCGGCTTGCTGATAGGAGCCCTGAAGGCGATAGCGACGGGCCAATTCAACACACGCGAGTCCTGCCTGCACCCGGTTTGTCCCGATGCTTCGGGCGATGACGATCTTCAAGAAATTTTCCACATACTGATCATTGCCCTCATAGGTGCTGACCTGTGCCTGGACAGCCGGTGTTTTGCTTTCTATGATCCGGTGAGTGATATGCGCGTATATCAGGCGTACTAATTTATAGACCCTAAAATCCTCCAGATATGATTTTGTATTCTCCCACCACAGGCTTTTATGATAATCATGCAAATATACCTTATCGTTGATGCCCATCATCACGATCACCATCCGCGGCTTATACATATCCAGATTTTGATCAATACGCGAAAGGATATAATTGGAAGTTGTGCTGATAATGCCTTTATTGATAAGCGTGTAATGCGGTATACCGCCTTTTGCGTTTAACATCGCTTCCAGCTGGCTTGGATAGGAATCTTCTCCCCCCAGCGCCGTAGTGGACTCGCCCAGGCAAAGGATCCGGTATTCATTGGGGTTAAAGCTTAAATAATTATGCCTCTCCTGCAAAAAAAGCACCATGGCCCCGGCCATGCGAAGCCCGATCTCAAGGATAAGAGCGCAGAGGAATATGCCGAAGATGATCAGCAAAAATTGTTGTTTAAGCGAGGTCGTTTTCATGCCCAGGTATTTCTATGATCTGACTGCCGCGAGCAGGGAAGACCCTGACAGGGGTTGGCTCAACATTGATGTTTCGAGGTTCATCACTATTTTCATGATCATGTTAGCCGCCTTGCCGGGAGGCTCAAAACCCTTCTTGATCGTCTCTTGGGAAGGAAGCTCATTTTTGACCATACGCTTTCGCAGGGCTAACAGCGGCAGCATGGAAAATCCCCAATAACGCGTATCGACGGATCGCAGGCCCGTTGACTTGATAAGGCTGTCCATCATTGATGTGTCATAACGCCGCAGATGACCCACCGCCTCGTCATAACGGCTGTATAGGCTTTGCAGGGCCGGGACATTGATAAAAAGGATGCCGCCTCTCTTTAAATGGAACAGGCAGGCGTTTAGAAAAGCTTTTTCATCAGCGATATGTTCCAGCACATCAAAGAGGATAATGGCATCGTAATGCCCCTCAAATCCCGGGCGGCGGTCGAAAATATCATAAAAGAAGGTCTCCCCGCGCAGGGCGGGTGTCCGCTTAAGCGCCTCCAGGTTGATATCCGCGCCGTCGATCACCCACGAGGTTTCAGCCTCCAGCTGGCGGCGAAGCACACCATCCCCGCAGCCGATCTCCAAAACCCTTTGGGGAGAATTAATATCGATTTTCTGGTCTTTTAACTGTTTCAGGAATGCCCGCAGGCGCCATTGCATCCAAAAATGGTCTTCCCGCGCCAGAGCGTACCACTGGTCGGGAAATACTTCGCTTTTGCGCTCGGATAAGAATTTGATATCGGACATGTTAAGGTCTAAGGAAGCTCGAAAATTTCACGGATAATGTAAACAGGCCTGTTTTTAGTCTCAAAATACATCCGTCCGATATAAGCGCCCAGGATGTACAGGCACAGAAGGATGATGCAATTGCTCAGATTATTGGAAAAAGAAAGGTCGAGAAGGATATCCTGCAGGGATTTATTGGTCCAGTTCAAATGTGAGTAAACGATCAGGAATACCGAGTAGCAAAAAAAGGAGAACGCGAAAAATTGCGAAACCTTCAAAGGGACAATGCTTAGAGACGCGATACCGTCGGTGGCCAGATGGTAAAGCTGGCGGAAGGAGTATTTGCTTAATCCCTGCTTGCGCCTGCCGCGGTCATACTCATAGCCCACCTGGGCAAAGCCGACCCATGAGCGCAAGCCCCTGAGGAACCTTAATTTTTCCGGAAGGCTGTTCAGGGCCTGCACGACCCGGCGGTCCATGATGCAAAAATCCCCGCTGTCAACCGCCACTTCAATGGGTGACATCAGCCGGTAGATGCGGTAAAAGATCTTATAACAGGAATTCTTAAGCCACCCTTCTTCCCTGCGCCTGCGCTGGCCATAGACAACATCATAGCCCTCGCGCCAGAGTTTGAGCATTTCCAAGACCAGCTCCGGCGGGTCCTGCAGGTCGGCGTCAATGATGGCGGTGATATCTGCGTCCGCGGAAAAAGTCCCCGCGCTCACCGCGGCCTGATGGCCGAAATTCCTGGAAAATGAGATGATCTTGGCGCGGTTGCGGGAAAACCGCTGTTTTCTTAACAACTCGAGCGTCTTATCCTTGCTGCCGTCGTCCACTAAAATATAGCGGACCCTGCTGAAATGATAGATCGCGCTGTTTGCCTCGGAAAAAATCGTTTCCAGGTGCTCGATCAACAAAGGGATCATTTCCTCCTCATTGAACAAAGGAACAATGATATCGATCGTGACAGTCGAGTCTTTTCTGGGATTATTCATCATCAGGATTGATTATAATACTTCCCCCGCGACATCAAAAGGTTTTTCATATTTTCCCACATATTGCTTGATTCCGTACAGCTTGCCTTGCGGTACTGCATCAGGAAATACCTGGCATTGTAATCCTGGTAACGGTAGACGTATAAGAATTTCATCCAGTCCTCATCTGTCTTGGCCCCATTGGCCTGCTCCAGGGTCCAATAACCGAACATCCCTTTGCCTTCCTCAGGAAAAACTTTGAAATATATATCAAAGTAGGCGCCCGCGAATAAAGCTGACACCAGGCATACCGCGAGCCACAGCTTCCACCAGCGTTCACAAGCCTGCCAAAGCAAGAACGCGCTCAAGAGACAGACAAAAGGCCACGCGCCTGTGATCCTTAATGAATTGGGCAGTTCGGAATTTGTCAACGCCACAGGCACGATCCCGATCAAAATATTAACGGTTAAAAAAAGGACAAAGGATCTATGTACAGCCAAAGGATTATTGAGCCGGGATTTCTTGTTGACGAGCCATAAGAGCCAAACAATTCCCAACGGCAAAGCAGCCATATCCAGCCAGCTAAGAATACCGAAATGGCGCGTGGAATGCACATAGGAAGGATCCCCGGTAAGGAACAAAAAATCAGGGTTAAAATGCAGGAAAAAATTATTGATGAAGATCCCGGCGATATCCGTGAAGCGGCCCTGGCTGTGGATGGAATTCAGATAATCTTTGGAAAAAATGCTGATCGCGTTAAACCGCTGCTGAATTTCCCCGTTTAAAGTCTTTTCGATCAAAGGAATAAGCGGAAGGATCAGGGCGCCGGCGAAAATAAGCCAGGATTTCAATGGCCAAGGCTTCTTAGCCCACGTATAAATAATGAGCGTACCAAGCATCAGGGGTGTTTGGAGCCTGAAAGGCGGATAGGAATAGATCGCCGCGGCAAAAAGCAGGCCTGAGAAAAAGCCACTCCACATTTTGGGCGATCTTAGAAAGAAATAGATCCCCCAGATCAGAAACGTCGCGGAAAATAAAGATTCAAAAGCGACCCGGCTAAGCCCCCATGTCCACGGTGAAATAATGGCCACGGTCATCGTTAAGACCGCGTATCGCCAGCCGAAGAATAACCGCGCCAGGAATAATAATCCGGCGATCCCCAACAGATGGACTGTCACGGTCAGGGCGCGCAGGCTGGCGACTGAATAGCCGAATACCTTGGACCAGAGAACACCCGGATAGATAAAGGTCGGCGGTTTGGGCGTACCGTAATTGAGATTGGAAAATAGCGGATGGCGTATCCCGTGCGCGTCCACCCCTTCGGTTGAGAGGCAGCCTATATCCACTGAACCGGCGAGCTCATCAACATGAAAGCCGTAAGGGATCTTTTCCAATTGCCAATAGGATAAAACACCCGCGGATAGACTTATCAATACCAGAAATACAAGGGAGATTGAAATACTTGGATTCTTCATACCACTTGGAACAAGGAGAATACCTCATTCTCATAAATTTTCTTTAAGACCGGAGTATCCCCGTCAGGCGCGTAGTATTTCATAAAGACGATATAGTCCGCGTGGTATTTGAGGATGGCCACGAGCACCGCCCTGTCAACGGCCACATTGCTGAAAACCTTAAAAGGTTTGATGTCATTGATGCGCCTGTTCCATTCTTCCGCCGCCGCGAAGTCAAAACCGATGATCCCGCAATCCCGGTAACAGGCCACGACCTTTCTTTCAGAATTAATGCGAAAGCCGCCCATGGGCATATCATAAGGGGTGAGGATCATCGCTTCCTTGGGCGTATGGTCCCTCACATAAAACTGCATATCGAGCCAATTGCGCTGCAATTGCCACCCGCCGGTACCGCTTTCTCTAAAATCCAAATATCGGTGAAAATCATAAACACAGATGCAATACGTCCCGATCAATGGGATGATGATCAATAGACGGCGCAGCCATTTGTTGTTCCTTTGGAACAAGATCACCGCGAAAGCGGCGATCATGGAGGCGATCACGTAGAAAAATCTTCCCCAATACACCGGCACCCTGGGCTGGTTCTTTAATTCCATGGGCAGGATGCAAACCAGGGCGCCAAGCCCCAATAGGAACAGCGCCCCGGCGATCATTTTCCATCGTTCCCTGGGAGGCTGGATGATCTTGTCCGCGACAAAGATCACCGCCACGATCCCAAAAAAGAACAACGCGATCAGGTCATTGGTCCCGCAGGCCAAAACCAGGATGGCCGAGGCAAAGGCCAGCCATGGCTTGGAATCGCGTATTTGACCGCAGGCCCAGATCACCGTATAGCCCATCATAAAAAAACGCATGAACTGCTCTACCCTGATCAGGTTCAGATCGATAAAAAAGCGGCTGGGATGGATATAGTCAAAAAAGAATTCCACCGCGAGCAAAGCCCACGACACACCTATGATCGCGTGTATCTTCCTGTCCCGGCGAAGCAAGGGGTTAAAGACCAGATGAAAGACATACAGCGCCAGCAGAAAAATATACGGGGCGCAGCTGGCCCACCATTTATGGATATTGCCCAGTACATCCTGTAACGAAGTGAAGGCGAAAACAAAATTCTGGAAGCATGAGAGCATATACAACGGCATCCACTCGCTGACAGGGACAGGATGCACAAGCTCCCTTGAGATGGAGATGGGGATCTGCCAGCATAAAAACGGCAGCGCCGCCGCCGTGAACACAAGGCCCGTCTGCAGGATCAATTTGAATCTCTGCGGATGACAAAAGAGCAGGAATGCCAGCATATAAAGCATCGGGAATAAATTATAGATGGCATGAAAATTGACGCCCAGGCCCCAGATCAAGGCCGCCAGCAGAAACCTGTCCCTGTAAAAAAGGTACAGCCCCGCGAACATGAACATGAAACTGAATTCCTCATGGCAGAAACTGCGGTAAAGGAATTCATCCGTGCGCCCCAGAAGGAAAAAGGCCATGGACGTGCAAATGGCGCTGAAAGCACAACCGCCGATCAATAACCACAGGCGGTAGACCCAATAGAACATCACATAACGCGAGATCAGAAAAAGCACCAAATACGCCGCGGGGATCTGCTGGATGGTGATGACGTGGGCCATGATCGGATACAGCCAGCTGGTAAAATATTTAGTGGCGCTTTCCACATAATAGTCGCCCTTATACATCGAGGGGTCGATCAGGTGCTTGAGGATGGGTATTTCCAGATGCTGGTCGTCCCAGCCGTAGATATAGGGGCTTGTCGACATATAAGCCCCCAGAAGTAAAAGGGCGATAAAGAATTCATTGCGTAATAATTTCATCATATTCGTTTAAAAAAAACGCACACGGGCATTAAGATACGGCTCACTCCCTGATCCCCTCTGCTGATGGATCAAGGAGGCCTTGCTCAACAATGCCTGTGCTATTTCTTCCTTATTGGCCAAATGCAAACACATTCCCATATACATCAGGGCATCGGCGTTATCTGGATTTACCTGCAAAGACATTTGAAAGGATCCCATCGCCTGATCGTAAGACTTAAGATAAAAATCCGCCAAGCCAACATAATAATAAAATATTCCCTGCGTGTCCAAACCTTCCTTCGATCCGATCATGGCTATTTTCCATAGTTCATCATACGCGCCGGTTTTGGATAAGCTGTCCATCAACAAGGTGTATGCCTTGACGCGGCCTTCCTTAAGCCCCTCAAGATAATCGTACGATCCTTTTGCCTCGCTTAACCGCACGTCATTATACACTTTGGACCTTGATAAAAGCACCAGGCTTTTAACCGGGTCGCGTTCAATGGCTTGCTCAAAATATCCAGCCGCCCTGGGATATTGGGCTTTTTGATAATAAATGACCCCCAGGTCATAATACGGCCAAAAATAATCCGGATTAAGTGTAATTGCCTTCTTGTATGAAGATACCGCCTGCGGCTCATTGCCCAGGCGTTCATAACAAAATCCAAGCATGCCTAAAGCTTCCGCCTTTTGAAAAGAGAAAAAATCCGCTACCGCCCGGTGATAATTGACGCAGTTCATCAGTTTAAAACGGTCATAACCTTTTTGTTTATCGACGAATTCAGAAAAATAATCCATGGGCGGCGTCAGCCGGCTCAGGGTTTGGGGAACGGCATTACTGATGAGCTTGGGATAATTCAGCGTAAATCCTATCAGGATCAGGCAAGCCAGATAGAAAATGACGGTCCTGCTAAGGATCAGTTTAAGAAAAGCTGGCATAGAAAATAATCCCGGCTAAAAAAATTAACGCGCAAAAAGATAAAAGGATATTCATGGCATATTGCCACCAGATCCCATAACCAAACTCGACCACGCTTTGACCGGCAGGGACCCATGTGCCTTTAAACGCCCCGTTAACTTCAATGACAGGGGCCGGATGATGGTTAATGGTCAAATGCCAATAGGGATCATAGGTATCATTAAAGATCAGGAATTTTTCGTACGGGAAATTTAAAGCCACACGCACGTGATTGGCATCAAAAGACAGAAGCCTGAAAGTGCCGTTTTCCCCCCTGACGCGAAGGGCCTGTGGCGGCGGATTCGGGTCGTTCCCGGTCAATTTCAAGCCTGAAGCCTTTTCCTTAAAAACAACCGCGCTATCGTCATCGGAAATGAAATGACGTTCAAGCATAGCCGCAGCCGCATCCCGGCTGACAGGCACAAGGCGGTCAACCAGGATAAATTTGTTTTGCAAATATTTGGCAAGGGCGTAATTGCTGGTATTTTGATACACCTTATTATATTCCCCCGCCACGTAATACAAGGATTGTTTACCTGTCGGGATCTTGTCCGGATCATTAAAACCATTATTCGTCAATTGGATGGCGGAAGTGGGGAAATCATATTCATAGGTGCTAATGCGATGAAGGGCCTTAAGAGAAAAATAATAATACGCCTGCAGAGGTTGGACAAGTATCATCAGCGTCAATAAGGCATACTTCCACAACTGGGATTGAATTGGCTTTAGTGCCATTAAACTAAAGAATACAAAACTTAAAGTTATCATTATGTAGGTACTGGCAACCGCGTCTTTACGCCACCAGACGAATAAAAGAACGGTCAAATGAACGGCCAGGATATAGATCAGTAAAAAATTGCGCTCACGGGTTTGGGAAGGTTTGATATCAGAAAAAAGCTTCCACTGCTCCAGGGCAAAGAACACAAAAAGAGGTATCAAAAAAAACCAGATAAAAAAATGAAGGTTCCTGAAATATTTCAGGAAAAAGACGTGGGCGTAGAAAAAATCATAGAACGGGAACCCGTGAGGCACGATGAGGCAGAAAAGCACAATACCCGTCAAAAATAGCAGGATAGCGCGCCGGCTGATGCGCCCGGCAAAACCTAAAATGACCAGGATAACGGCCCAAAAAGGGACATAAACAACCGCGGCCTTGAACAGGCGCAGATCGGAAAAATAAAAGGAGTACATCAGGTCTTCCACCACCCCCCAATCAAGCGTCTGGTGCGGGACGGTCAACGCCTGCCCCATCGATGCGTCCCCGTGCCGGACAGGCATGACCACCTGGCCGCGGGCGGAATCATGGAAAAAGGAAAGGACTGGCAGGAATGAAAAGATCAGTACCACAAACGATGACAGGACAAGGATCTTGTTTTGTTTGAAAAATTGAGCCCAGCGGCCAAAGATCTCAGGAATGAGATCAACATAGACCAAAGCAAACAACACCAGAAAAAGGCTAATGATGATAAGGGAATAAATCGGGATATAGGTGCCTGCCAGGATCATGGAAAAAAGGACCAGCCCTAAAAAGAAATGTTTGCGAGGCTCCTGGCTGAAAGCCGTCAAAAAATAAAAGAACCAGATCAAAGGCACGGTGACTAACATCATATAGGAATCAAAGAGCCTGGTGCCCAGGGCGGAAAATAAAAGGATCAGGTATCCGGCATAAGCGATCATTTGGTCATGGTAAACGCGCTTGGCCAACAAATAAAAAGCGATCATCCCGCTCCAGTAATACCCTGCCAAAAACCAGAGATAGGCGAGGGTAACCGGGATGCCTGCGCATTTCATCAACACAAGTACCAGATAAAACGGATTAAAAGCACCGATGCGCCTGAGGAAGAAATCATTGGGCGAACCATTAAACCAAAAAGGGTCCCACAGGGGATATACGCCCCGCCCCAGGTTCTCAATGAAGAATTTCGTGTGGTCGTAATAGGAAAGCGCGTCGCTGATAAGAGCGAATCTTGAGCTTAAAAAACCGCGGAAGGCAAAGACCCAAAGGACGAAGGAAAAGATGATCCAACTGGCTATGAGCCGTTGTGATCTCATGCGGAAGCGAGTACGGTCTTGGCTGAACGGCGCCTGGACTTAAGGTCCACGTATTTGACGCCCACCTGGTAATAGCCGCCTTTGTTGCGAGTGGCGCGCACGACCTTGCCAAAACCGTTAAAAATTTCAAGGACCCCGGACATGACCACCTGTAATTCAACGATGTCTCCCGCATGGTAAGACAGGGCGCTCACAAATAGCAGGCCGCTGAGCGACATGTTCTCAGTCGTGGCCAGCTGCCACATGGAATCCGTCTTGCGGTTATTGTGTTTGACCAGGCGGTGACGAACGGTGATGATGCGCTTGGCCCGTACACTGTCCCTGCGCTCTTCAAATGAAACTTGCCTTTTTTGCATATACATATTCTATTTTCTTTATCATTTCCGTCAACCTTTTATTATGTTATAGTCATAAAATTATGAAGCGATTTTTAAGCCCCGCGGTGAGTGTTTTCCAGGTTATTTTCATGCTGTTCCTCGCCTTCTTCGCCCTGCGATTAGCCATCTACCATTTTGATCTGCTCAAATACCCATATCCCTGCGGCCTTAGGGAAGGGGCCATGATGACCAATACCGACGCCTTAGTCAAAGGGTTAAACCCTTATGACATGGCCTTACAGCCGCAATACATGAACCCTTACGGGATCGTTTATCCCCTGCTGGTTTGGCCCTGGGCCAAATTATTCGGTACCACCATCCTGGTCCACCGGATGGTCACGGCATTTTTTATCCTGGCTTCCTGCGCTCTCATGTTTTTTATCTTAAGAAAGATGAAGGTCGCGGTTTTATTGAGCGTTTGGGCCATGCTGATGTTTTACGCGTCGCTGGTTTACCCGGAGACCAGTACGCCAAGCATAGACCCCGGCGCCATCGGCATGTTTTTCATGCTTTTGTCCATTTTCATCCCCTGGCTTCAAAAGTATTCCTACAGGTCTTTGGTGATCAGCGTATTGTTCGGGCTTTTAGCCTTTTACAGCAAACCCTACGCCATTCTGGGCACCATGATCATTGCGTCGTATTTATTCTTTTTTGTCTCAAGATTTAAAAGCCTGATCTACATGCTTATCTTATTCGCGCTGACAGCGGCCAGCGCTTTAGCCGTCAACCAGATCTTGCCGGCCTATTTTGATAATTGTTTTTTCACTTCCCTTAACATGGCGCCTGCCTGGTCAACCATGGAGAGGCTAAACCTGCAAATACATTTATATACCGGCCTTCATCTATGGATATTGATCCTGACAGGGATAAGTGTCGCGGTGACGATCTATACCAAAAAACAATTCCTTGGCGACGAAATAAAATTGGTCCTCTGGGCCGGGCTATGGTCCTCGCTGGTCTTATACTTTTCCCTGGGCCGCCACAGCGGGGCCCTGCTTTGGTATTTCTTCCAATTATTATCCCCCTTTGTGCTGATAGCCGCGGCCTGGCTTTATAACCGCCATGGGTTTTGGAGCTTGTGGTGCGTTCCTTTGTTGATCTTGAGTTTATTTACCATGACCGCAAAAATTGACCCCGGCATCTTTGACAAAAGCAAACTTGGCTGGCCTGAGTTGACACATGCCATGAGCCAATACCAGCACATCCTCAACTCGCCTTTCATCGCGCCTGTTTTAGTTGAACAAAACAAGGAATTCTATGACAACGGTCAGACGGAATATTTCGCCTCCGGAGGCCAGCGTAACGGCTTGTTAAAATATTTTTCAAAGGATGATGACCGTGTGTATCTGCAGATGCTGTTGTTCTTCAGGAATATCAGAAGCAGGATCGAGAACAGGGAATTTGACCTGATCGTGCTGCAGCCGAGCCTATTGCCTTTAGGCGTCGATGAAGAGATCAGAAAATATTACACCTTCGAAGGCCAGCTTTTGCTTTTTGCCCCCCAGGACCTGAAGACCTACGCTGTGACCCTCTGGAAGCCGTCTGGCTTTTAAGCCTGGCCCATCAGGGCATACTGCGCCCCCCAGGGAAGCCAGGATAAATAGGGCTCCAGCCAGCGCAGGACGGAAAAAATCCTTGGGAAAAATACGATATAGCTGCGCTTGATGTTCAGAAATCCGGCATTCTTCAAATAAAGGATCGTTTCTGTCGATGGCAGCAAGACGACCCCATGGTCCAGGGGCGAATCCCTGACGATCTTGCGTGTCAACGGATTCAAAGGGTTGTGCTCAAAAATAATGATCCTACCCCCGCTCTTGAGCAATTTCTTAAGCCTGACGATCTCCTTTTCGCGCTCCGGAGTTTCAATATGATGCAGCACATTGGCCACGACGATCAGGTCATAGCCGCCGGCCAACTGATCGAAGTCCGGTGTAAAACAGCCCTGATGTTTTAAGTTGGGAGGCACATGCCCGATGGAAAGCGCGGAAACATCATAGCCATCCACGGTCGATCCGGGAAATTGCCTTAACAGGTCCTGCGATAATAAGCCTACCCCGCAGCCGTGTTCAAGGATCTTCCCTTGAAATCCCCGGCCGAGTTGACGGGCGATAAATCCGGCTTTATACGCCGAAAAATATTCCCCCTTTTCCCCGCCGAATTTAAGGCTTTTGTCCAATATGGCCTTGTAATCCCGGGCGAATTTATCAAAATCATCCAGTGGTTCTTGGGTCATTTTTTGAAAGGCAGATCGAAGGTCTCTGCCACTTCCTTGATCAGCAGATGCCCTTCCGCCATGTTCAGGGCCGTGCGGATCTCATGCGAGTCACGGGCCCATTTCTTATAGCCGTCGTTGGCGACTTTCAGGATATACGGGAAGGTGGCATTGGCCAAAGCATAGGTGCTCGTGCGGGCGACAGCCCCGGGCATATTGGTGACACAGTAATGCACCACCCCGTCGATAAGATAGACGGGGTTTTCATGGGTGGTGGGCCTGGAAGTCTCGATCGAGCCGCCCTGGTCAATGGCCACGTCAACGATCACAGCGCCCTTTTTCATCTGGGAAACCAATTTACGGTCAATGACGCACGGCGCCTTGGCCCCGCGGATGAGGACAGAACTGATGACAAGGTCAGCCTTGAGCACGGCTTCACGGATATTATGCGAATTGCTCATGAGGGTATGGACATTGGCCGGCATGATCTCCTCAAGATACCTGAGGCGGTTTAAATTGATATCCAGCACCGTCACGATCGCCCCCATGCCTGCCGCCATTTTACAGGCGTTGGAACCGACAACACCGGCGCCGAGGATGACCACTTCCGCCGGGTAAACGCCCGGGACACCGGCCAGGAGGATCCCCCTGCCATGCGTCGGTTCTTCCAGGTATTTGGCGCCCTGGTGCACGGCCATGCGGCCCGCGACCTCGGACATGGGCGTCAGGCACGGCAATTCCCCGTTTTGCGTCTGCAGCGTCTCATAGGCAAGCGCCGCGACCTTGCGCTCCAGCATGGCTTCGGTCAATTGGCGGTTGGCGGCAAAATGAAAATAGGTGAATATGACCTGTTCCTTTTTGATCAGGTTATATTCGGAAGGCTGCGGCTCCTTGATCTTGACGATCATCTGGGACTGGGCATAGATATCCTGGGGATTATCCATGGTTTCCGCGCCCACCGTCTCGTAATCATGGTCGGCAATGCCGCTGCCCAGGCCCGCTCCCCGTTCGATCAAAACCTGGTGTCCGGCGCGCACCAGCGATTCAACGCCGACCGGCAAAAGGCTCACGCGAAATTCATTGTTCTTGATCTCCTTGGGGACTCCGACGATCATCTTGGGCCTATCATATCCTGGGGACGGACAATGGAATCAAATTTTTCCGCCGTCATGAACCCTAATGCGACAACGGCTTCTTTGAGCGTGCTGTTTTCCGCGAACGCTTTTTTGGCCGCTTTCGCGGCGTTATCATAACCGATATGCGGATTAAGGGCGGTTACGAGCATCAGGGAATTGTCCAGGTGCTTTTTGATGTTCTGGCGGTTGGCTTCAATACCGGTCACGCAATGGTCCCCAAAACTTTCACAGGCATCCGACAAAAGCCGGATCGAATTAAGGATGTTAAAGATGATCACCGGCTTATACACGTTCAATTCAAAATTCCCGTTCGAGCCGGCCACGGTCACCGCCGTGTTATTACCGAATACCTGGACGCAAACCATGGTCAGGGCTTCGCACTGGGTCGGATTGACCTTTCCCGGCATGATCGAGGAACCCGGTTCATTTTCCGGCAAATGCAATTCCCCGATCCCCGCACGCGGGCCTGATCCCAGCCAGCGGATATCATTGGCGATCTTCATCAAGGACACTGCCAGCGTATTTAAAGCGCCGCTTAATTCCACCATGGTATCGTGAGTGGCCAAGGCTTCAAATTTATTGCGGGCTGTGATAAAAGGTTTTCCCGTGATCTTGGCTATTTTTTCAGCGGACCTGGCGGCAAATTGCGGATGGGTGTTAAGCCCCGTGCCGACGGCCGTCCCGCCTAACGCCAATTCATATAAACGCGGCATCACCGCGTTAAGGCGTTCAAGGCCGCTGTTAAGCTGATGGACATATCCGGAAATTTCCTGGCCCAGGGTCAGGGGTGTGGCATCCATCAAATGGGTGCGCCCGATCTTGATGATATCCTTGAATTCAATTTCTTTCTTCTCAAGCGCGCCGCGGAGCTTTTGGACCATGGGGACCAGCCGCCGGCCGATCTCCTCAGCCGCGGCGATATGCATGGCCGTCGGGAAGGTATCATTGGAAGACTGGCCCTTGTTGACATCATCGTTGGGATGGATGGGCTTTTTACTGCCCATGGCCCCGCTGGCCATTTCAATGGCGCGGTTGGATATCACCTCATTGGCGTTCATGTTTGTCTGGGTACCGGAGCCGGTCTGCCAGACGACCAAAGGAAAATGGCTGTCGAGCTTTCCCTCGATAACTTCATCCGCCGCGCGGATGATCAACGCCGCCTTGTCCGCGGAAAGCGTCCCCAGTTCCTGATTGGCCATGGCCGAGGCTTTTTTAAGGATGCCCAGGGCCCTGATCAATTCTGGGGGGAATTTATCGCCGCCGATCCTGAAATTCTCGATGGAGCGCTGCGTTTGGGCGCCCCAGTATTTGTCCGCGGGGACCTTGATCTCGCCCATGCTGTCTGATTCAATTCGATAATTCATATGTTTATCACTTTTTAAGCGGAACTACACCCGCCAGGTCCCCGATCACGTTGACTAATTCACTATTGATAGGAACGACGATCTTGGCGTTCTGTGACAAGGCTTTTTCAACGGTTTCCAGGCGGCGTAAGAGCTGGGCATTGCCCACGAAATACTTATCCGCGGCCTCATTGACCAATCGGATGGCTTCTGACTCGCCTTCTGCCGCGAGGATCCTTGCCTGCTTGATGCCTTCGGCTTTTTTGATCTCCGCGCGCTTTTGCCCGTCTGCCGCTGTTTCCGTCGCGGTGGCAAAATCAATGGCCGCGATCTTCTCATTCTCCGCCTTGACGACCTTGTTCATCGTCTCCTGCACGTCCTTGGGTGGGTCGATCTCTTTGAGCTCCGTACGGACAATTTCCAAACCCCAATCGGCTGTTTCGCGTTCCAGGATCTGATGCAGGTCGGTATTGATCCGCCCGCGTTCGCTGTTGGCGCTTTTTAAGGTCATGGTGCCGATGATATTACGCAAAGTAGTGCGGGCAAGATTGACGATCTGGTATTGATAATTGCCGACGTTATATTGGCAGTTCTTAACGCTCTGTTCGTCAGGCCTGACCTTGAAATAAACCTGGGCATCGACTTTCGCGTTCAAATTATCATTGGTGATGATCTCCTGTGTTTCGGCATTGACCAGCTGCTCGGTGACATTGACTATATACACATTCTCAACCAGGGGGATGATCCAGTTGAATCCGAGATTCGCGAATCGATTGTATTTTCCAAGCCGTTCAATAAGCCCCCGTGAGGTCGGACGGATAACGCGGATACCTGAAATAAAAATAAAGATCACAAAAACGATTGGAACTATATAGTTTCCCATAGGACTCTCCTTTTAACTGTGCGACAAATAATGCGTCAATAAGCGCACACCGGCGCCGGTGGCTCCAAACCCGAAATACATGCGCCTCGCTCCTTCCGTGTACGCGCTGCCCGCGATATCCAAATGGGCCCAGGGAGTGCCTTCGGTGAACTGGTGCAGGAATTCCGCCGCGGTAGACGCCCCGCCGCCTTTGACACTGCTGGTGTTCTTAAGGTCCGCGATCGGTGACTTGATATATTCCTTTAGTTCCGGATAAACAGGAAGCCGCCAGGCGCGGTCATCGGTTTCTTTGGAAGCTTCCAGCAGTTGGCGCGCCAGCTCATCATTATTGGAAAACAAACCGGAATAATCAAATCCCAGCGCCACCACACAGGCCCCTGTCAAAGTCGCCAGATCGATGATCCTGGCGGGTTTATAATTCTTGACCACATACGCGATGGCATCGGCCAAGACCAGGCGGCCTTCAGCGTCGGTATTACCGATCTCGACGGATTTGCCCGCGTAGCCGGTGATCACATCACCCGGCTTATAGGCATTGGAGCCGATGGAATTTTCCGCGATCCCAAGCACAAATAGCAGGTTCTTCTTGATCCCAAGGGCCAGGACATTTTTCAGGACACCGCAGACAGCCGCCGCCCCGGACATATCTATCTTCATTGTCTCGATGCTTCCGGTGGGTTTTAAGTTCAAACCGCCCGTATCAAAGGTCAGCCCTTTGCCGACGATGGCGGTATAGCCCTCATTGTTCCTGCCGCCGTTGTAACGGGCAATGATAAGCTTGGGCTCCTTGTTGCTGGCCTGATTGACAGCCAGATGAAAATAAAGGCCCTTGGCCTTCAATTCTTTACGATTTAAAATTTCCAGCCTGATCTTCTTTTGGCCTTTGATAAGACCACGGAGGGTTTTTTCCAAATATTCCGATGTCACCGTGTCCGCGTTGTCATTGACCAGATCGCGCGTCAATTTGACGCCCTGGCAGACAGCGATCGCGTCGGTGTATTTCTTATGCTGTTCGGCCGCTATCGTGACCTGCTTGTCTTTGACGGTCTTATCACTCAGGTCTTTGGATTTATATTTATCCCACACATAGGTGCCGATCATCACCCCTTCGATAATGGCAATGATGGTCGCGTCATCACGGCGGTGAGGGATGATCTCGACAGTCCTGGCTTTTTTTAGGCTGATGGTCAAAAGGGCCTTGCGCAAAAAGACGCGCAGATCGGTCAACGACAATTTATCCATTGAGCCCAGGCCAACGTACACGAAGATCCTGCCCCCTTCGATGGCAGGGAAGATCTCGCCTTTTTCCAGTTCCTTTTTAAAGTGGGCGTGGTGCTGGCCGGTGGTCAACAGGATAATGGCCGCGTCTTTGTCATATTTGGGCTGTAAACGGAATAAGATCACTCGGGTCTCCTTTGCTGCTTCACTTAACGCTTTTCGATCGGCACATAATCGTTCTTGGTGGCACCGATATAGACCTGGAATGGCCTGCCGATCTTTGTCGTCGGGTCCTGGATCATTTCCTTCCAGTGGGCGATCCAGCCGGGCATACGGCCGATGGCGAACATCACCGGGAACATATTAAGTGGTATGCCGATGGCGCGGTAGATGATGCCGCTGTAAAAATCAACGTTGGGATAAAGTTTGCGTTCGATGAAATAGGGGTCTTTAAGCACGACCTCCTCCATGCGCTTGGCCAAGTCCAGCAGGGGGTCGTTGATCCCCAGTTTATGGAGCAGGTCATCGGCGCATTTCTTGATGATCTTTGCCCGCGGGTCAAAGTTCTTGTAAACCCGGTGGCCGAAGCCCATCAGGCGGAATGAATCGTCCTTGTCCTTGGCCTTGTCGATATACTTTTGCACATTACCGCCGTCCTTCTGGATCAAGTCCAGCATCTCGATGACCGCCTGGTTGGCGCCCCCGTGCAAAGGACCCCACAGGGCGCAGATGCCCGCGGAAATGGACGCGTATAGATTCGCGCGCGATGAACCCACCAGGCGCACGGTCGATGTCGAGCAATTCTGCTCATGGTCGGCGTGAAGGATCAAGAGCACCTGAAGGGCGTTGACAACCTCGTCAATGATCTTGTAATTCCTTGTTGAGGAGGAGAACATCATGTTCAGGAAATTCTGCACATAATGGAATTCATATTTGGGATAGACGAATTTCTCGCCGATGGATTTCTTGTAGGAAAAAGCGCAGATGGTGCGCACCTTGGACAACAGCTGTATGGCAACGCGGTCGATCTCCTCTTCCGTGGGGTCATCCTTGATCAATTCGGGATAATACGCGGACATCGAGCAGATCATGGCCGAAAGGATGGCCATGGGATGCGTTGAGGACGGGTAGCCGTCAAAGAAATTGATCATGTCCTCATGGATGGTCGAATGCTCATTGAAGGCCTCGGAGAAATCATCCAGTTCTTTTTCATTTGGCAGCCTGCCGTAGATCAACAGGTAGGACGTTTCCACAAAGGTGGACTTTTCAGCCAGCTGTTCAATGGGGATGCCGCGGTAGCGCAGGATCCCCTTATCCCCGTCGAGATAGGTGATGGCGCTTTTGCAGGAGCCTGTGTTGCCGAAGCCCGGGTCAAGCGTGATGTAATTCGTCTGCGCGCGCAGTTTGGCGATATCAAAGGCCTTCTCCCCTTCCGTACCGGTGACAACCGGGCATTCAAGGGTTTTCCCATCAATGGTGATCTTAACATTGTCCGCCATAAGCATCTCCGTTTAATGTGTTGGCCAATATCATAACACGATTAATTATTATCATAAACTGCTTTAATATCCTTGCTGATATCCAAAAAGGCTTCCACTAATTCAGGGTCAAAATGGGTCCCCTTTAAACGCGTGATCTCCGCGATGGTTTCTTCAAAGGTCCATGCCCTCTTGTACGGCCTGGCGGAACTGAGGGCATCAAACACGTCTGACACGGCGCATATGCGGCCCAGGAGCGGTATCTCTTCGCCTTTGAGCCCATAGGGATAACCTTTGCCGTCCCATTTTTCGTGATGGGACAGGGCGATCGTCTCCGCCATCCTTAAAAAAACGGATTCGCTGCCCGAGAGCATTTGAGCGCCCAGGGTGGTATGTGTTTTGATGATCTCAAACTCATGGGCATCAAGGCTTGATGGTTTGAGCAAAATATTGTCAGGGATGGCGATCTTGCCGATATCATGCAACGGCGAGGTCGTTAACAGCAATTCCGCCTGTTCTTTGGAAAAGCCGATAGCCCGGGCTAATATCTGGCAGTAACGGCTCATGCGGTAAATGTGCTTTCCCGTGCCCGCGTCCCTCAACTCCGCGGCGATGGCCAGCCGCTGGATCGCCTCAAGGCGCGTATCCCTTATATCCTTGATACGGTCATTGACCTGCTGCTCCAAAGACGCGTTGCTATTCTTAAGGTGTTTGTACAGGAGCCTGACCTCAATGATATTACGGCTGCGCAAAAGGACATCGATATGATTGTAAGGTTTATGCAAGAAATCCTTGGCCGCGCTTCTCAGGGCCTTAAAACGCAAAGACTCGTCTTCGGCGCTTAAGATCAGGATGGGAAGGTAGTCCTCGGGGTTTTGGATGGTCAACTGGAGCATCACCGAAAATCCGTCCATTTGGGGCATATTCAAGTCCAGCAGGACAAGATCAGGCTGGATTTCCTTATAAAGGCTGACAGCCTTGGTTGAGTCTGTGGTCGTGAATATGTTGATAAAACCGGCGTTGGTAAGGATCTTTTTGAGGATTTCGATGTCGAGCAGATTGTCGTCAATGGCAAGGATCTTTGCACCGAAGATGTTTTCATCAGAAATCATACTTGCCTACTTTATCTAAAAAAGCCTTGTCCGTCAAATCCGATTGTATCGGAGTGATGGTGATATATTTATTCTTGAGCGCGTAGGTATCCACCTTGTTGTCATTGTGATGGTCGGGCAGCTTGGCGCCCATCCAGTAATAATGCTTATCGTAGGGATTTTTGCGCTTTTCAAAAGTCTCATGGATGGGCTCTGTCCCCTGTCGGGTGAATTTCGTGCCCTTGGGTTTTCCGGTCGGGACATTCACGTTAAGGAAGGTCCCTGACGGCAGGCCATTTTGATCGACCCAGCGGGCCATCTTGACCGTGAATTTGGCGGCAACGGAAAAGTCAGGGCGGTCGAAACTATCGAGCGAAATGGCAAAGGAATTGATGCCCATCAGGGCGCCTTCGCGCGCCCCGGCCACTGTCCCCGAATAAAACACGCTGCACCCGTCATTATTGCCGAAATTGATGCCGGAAATGACAAGGTCCGGTTTTTTGCCTTTTAACAGCACGCTCACGGCAAGCTTGACGCAGTCGGCCGGTTTGCCGCTGACGGCATAGCCGTCAAAGCGTTTCTCGGGCGAGATCTTCCTGACAAAAAGCGGGTAAAAAAGGGTTATCCCGTGCCCGACGGAACTTTGTTCGAGCTCGGGGGCCACGACGGTCACATCGGCGATCCTGCTAAGCTCCTTATAGGCGGCGTAAATACCCTCCGCGTAGATCCCGTCGTCATTGGTCAGTAGGATGCGCATCTTAATTTTTGGCCAACTTTCTTAATACGGTTTGCAGGATGCCGCCGTTACGCAGGTAATCCACTTCGACCGGGGTATCCACGCGCGCGGTCACCTTGAACGCTTTTTTAACACCGTCCGGTGTTGTCGCCGTGACCGACAGTTCCTGGCGGGGCTTGAGCGTATCGTTGAGATCGTCAAAATCAAATATCTCATCGCCTTTCAATCCTAATGAAGCCGCGTTCTCCCCCGCTTTGAATTGGCAGGGCAAAACACCCATGCCGCACAGATTGCTGCGGTGGATGCGCTCAAAACTCTCGGCGATGACCGCGCGGATGCCAAGCAGGGTGGTCCCCTTGGCCGCCCAGTCGCGGGATGAGCCGGTGCCGTATTCCTTGCCGGCCAGGACGATGAGCGGCGTATGCGCATCCTTATATTTCATGGCCGCGTCATAAATGAAGGCCTTTTCATTTGAAGGCCAATAGGTCGTCCACGGGCCTTCCGAGCCCGGCGCTGTCAGATTGCGCAGGCGGATATTGGCAAAAGTTCCCCGGGTCATGACGCGGTCATTGCCGCGGCGCGCGCCATAACTGTTGAAATCCTTGGGGTCAACGCCCTGGTCCATCAGATATTGACCGGCGGGAGAATTCTTCGCGATGGCCCCCGCGGGTGAAATATGGTCGGTGGTGATCGAATCCGCGACCATGACGAGGCATCTGGCCTTCGCGATACCCTGGATGGGATCGACCTGGGGCTTCATCCCCGTGAAATAAGGCGGATTTTGGATATAGGTGCTTTTGCCCTCCCAGTTAAAAAGGTCGGACTTGGGCGTTTTAATGACATTCCAGTTCTTGTTGCCGCGGTCAACGTTCTCATAACACCGGCGGAATATTGAGGCTTTGACGAATTTCCGGACAGCCTGGGCCGTTTCCTTGCCAGTCGGCCAGATATCCTTGAGATACACCGGCTTGCCCTTCTTATCCTGCCCCAGGGGCTCATTGTTCAGGTCAATATCGACGCGGCCGGCTAAGGCATATGCCACGACCAAAGGCGGGGATGCCAGGAAATTAGCCCTGGTGTACGGGTTGACACGTCCTTCAAAATTACGGTTACCGGATAATACCGCGGCCGCCACCAGATTACCCTTGTTAATGGCTTTGGCCACTGGCTCAGGCAAAGGACCTGAATTACCGATACAGGTGGTGCATCCATAACCCACGATATTAAACCTGAGCTTATCCAAATATTTTAAAAGCCCGGCATTCTTCAAGTACTCTTCCACCACCTGCGAACCCGGCGCGAATGACGTTTTGACATAATGGGGAGGCATAAGCCCGCGAAGAACGGCTTTTTTGGCCAAGAGCCCGGCGCCGATCAATACCGACGGGTTTGAGGTATTCGTGCAGGAAGTGATGGCCGCGATCACCACAGCCCCATGGCCAAGGGTTTCAACTTGCCCATTCTGCACTTCGGCCGTCTTCGATAGATCGCCAACAGCAAGGCCATAGCCGCGTGAAGCGATATCCGCGGTTAACGATTGCAAAAAATTCGATTTCAGATCTTTTAACGCAACCTTGTCCTGCGGGCGCTTGGGCCCGGCCAGGCAAGGCTCGACCGTTGATAGGTCCAGTTCCAGGATATCTGAAAAAACGCATTCAGGTGTTTTAGGCGTGTAGAACATACCCTGCGCCTTATAATATTTTTCAACCAAGGAAACTTCCGCGGCGCTTCGGCCAGACAATTTCAGATAGTTCAGTGTTTCATCATCAACGGGAAATAAGCCGATGGTGGCCCCGTATTCCGGCGCCATATTGGCGATGGTGGCCCTGTCAGGCAGGGGCAGATATTTAAGCCCTTCTCCGAAAAACTCGACGAATTTCTCCACCACCCCTTTTTTGCGCAAAAGCTGGGTGACGGTCAGGACCAGGTCTGTCGCTGTAACGCCGTCCTTTAATTTTCCTTTGATGCGAAAACCCACGACTTCCGGCATCAGCATGAAGATCGGCTCGCCTAACATCACTGATTCGGCCTCTATACCGCCGACACCCCAGCCGACAATGCCAAGCCCGTTGATCATGGTGGTGTGTGAATCCGTCCCCACGAGGCTGTCAGGATACGCGGTAATGCCCTCATCGGTATTTTTCTTTAAAACGCCTTTGGCCAAATATTCAAGATTGACCTGATGCACAATGCCGGTGGCCGGCGGGACCACCCTGAAATTCCGCAGGGCGCTCTGCCCCCATTTAAGGAATTCATAGCGTTCTTCATTGCGCTCAAATTCAAGGGTAACATTTTGGCCCAGCGCTTTGCTGGTACCGAACGCGTCCACCTGCACCGAATGGTCGATGACCAGGTCGCACTGCACCTGGGGATTTATTTTTTTGATGTCGCCGCCCAAATCCTTCATCGCGTCGCGCATGGCCGCCAGGTCAACGACACAGGGAACGCCGGTAAAATCCTGGAGGATGACGCGGCCGGGCTTAAAGGCGATCTCGTCTTTTTTTTCATTGGGTTTCCAGCCGGCGATGGTATCGATGTCTTTTTCAGTCACCTGGTAATTGTCAAAATTACGCAAAGCGCTTTCCAGAAGGACACGGATGGAAAACGGCAGGCGTGATATGTCGATATTCCGTGATTTGGCGAATTCCGGTAAGGAATATATGGTATATTGGGAAGTACTGACTTTCAGTTTTTTGCTGACAGATCTCTTATCAAAAGTGGCCATCGGATCATCCCCTTCGTTTTTTGCCCTCTCTATGTCGCTTTATTATAGGTAATATATCACCGACGTCAAGGAAGCTATCTATATCTTTTGAAGCAGGAAAAGGGAGGGTTTTTTATTGAATTTGTACGGTTTTTTCTTCCATTCGTTGATGCTCATGGTTTTGATCATCTGCTCTGCCCCGGAGATATCGCAGGCAATGCAAAGATAGGTACGGTCCTGGCAGGTCCTTAAGATTTCTTCTGACAGGCTTTGATTGCGGTAAGGCGTTTCCATAAAGATTTGGGTCTGCACCATTTTGAACGAACGGTCTTCCAAAGACCGGATCTTTTGTATCCGTTCCTGATTGTCTTTGGGCAGATACCCGTTAAAAGCAAAATTCTGGCCGTTTAATCCCGAAGCCATAAGAGCCAAAAGGATGGATGATGGACCAACCAGGGGAATAACTTCAATGTGATGCTGATGGGCTAAAAAGACCATATCAGCGCCGGGGTCAGCGACACAGGGGCATCCGGCTTCTGAAATGATGGCGCTGTTCCCCTCTTTGAGAACGCTTACATAGGATTGCACATCTTTGGGATTACTGTGTTCGTTAAGATCAAAGAAGCGGCAGTCGGCAAAGGGAAACTCTGCGTCCAGGCTTTTAAGCAGGCGGCGGGCTGATTTGGGCTCTTCAACGAAAAAGACGCGCACGTCCTTAATGAAGCGCGCGATGTATTCAGGAAGCAGTTTTTCGGCGGATTCATTAATACTGTTGGGTACTAAATATAATTTAGGCATTATCTATTTTTGAAACATCTTATAATTTATTTATCTTCCAAAGGAATCAGGTTTATTTATAAAGGAACCACTACTTCTATCCACTCATCTTTGACCTGTCCCCGCAGAGTGACCTGGCCCGTTCTCCTCTTCTCCGCTGCTTCTATTGCTTCCCCCATACTTTTTCTTCATACTGGGGACGGCCGGAATTATCATGGTACATATTGTACTGGAATGTGCTTTTAAGGTAATACTTCTGATGATATTCTTCCGCTGGATAGAAGGTTGCCGCCGGTTCAATGGCCGTCACAATGGGCTTATCAAAACGGCCTGAAGCTGCCAAAGCCTTTTTGGATTCTTCCGCTATCTTCTTTTGTTCATCACTGTGATAAAATATCACCGTACGGTATTGGGTGCCTTCATCCGCGAATTGGCCGTTAAGCTGTGTCGGGTCGATATTATGCCAATACAGGTCCAATAATTTCTCATAGGAAACCACCTTAGGGTCAAAGACCACTTCGATGGATTCGGCATGGCCGGTTTCGCCCGTTGAAACCTCCTCATAATAAGGATTGGCCACGTGCCCGCCGGTATAACCAACGGTTGTTTTAACAACACCTTTTGTATTGTCAAAAAAAGGCTGCATGCACCAAAAACATCCGCCCGCGAACGTTGCTTTTTCCAGATCCTTGTCCTGCATAACAGCCTCCTGAGCCGATGCTATGGTTGACATCAAAATTAGGGTGACACACAACTTAATGACACTCATTTCTGCTCCACGAATTTTAGCGCCACTGAATTGATACAGTAACGCTTCCCCGTCGGCGCCGGGCCGTCATCGAAAACATGCCCCAGATGGGCCCCGCAGCGCGGGCAGCGCACTTCAATACGCTCCATCATCAGGCTCTCATCTTTGATATAAGCGATGTTGATCTTATTGATAGGCCGCGTAAAACTCGGCCAACCGGTACCGGATTCAAATTTATCCTCCGATGAAAACAGGTCAAGCCCGCAGCAGGCGCATTTATAAACGCCCTTGCGGTGATTATTGACATATTCTCCCGTAAAAGGCCTTTCCGTGCCTTCTGCCCGTGTCACTTCATATTCCTGGGCGGTCAGGATTTTTTTCCATTCATCCGCTGTCTTTTCCACTTTTTGCGTCTTGACAACGGCATTGGTTGACGCGTCAAAGACCTCGATCGTGCCTTTAGATGATTGTGACATGCACAGGCCTCCGTTTAAAACTACCATTAAAAATATGATCAACGCGGTTTTAATCATACGCCCTCTATTTAAATATGTTGAACATGGCCAATGCCTGGGAAAATTCACGGGGTGTGACAAAACCAATGACCCTGGAATCTTTGATCTCATGGCCATGGCTGTCTAAAAAGACAATAGTGGGCAGCCCTTCGACCCCGTACTCCTGAAGAATGCTTTGCACCAATGGGTCGTCCTGATTGGTGGCATCCATCCTTAAGGCATTCACCTGGGCTAATTTGGCCTGGATCTCGGGCAGGGAAAAGACAGTCCTCTCAAGCTCATGGCAGATGGGGCACCAATCCGCGTAAAAATCGATCACCACGGGTTTATGCCGGGCTATCGCCTCTTCAAGGGCCTGTTTGCTATAGGGCTTCCAGGGATACATCAACTGATTGGACGGCTCCTTTGGCTGGCAGGAGCTGAAAACAACGATCAACAGCAATAAGCTTATCAGTAATTTCATGGCGGCTATTCTACCATAAAAAATTACTAAAAATTTTAAATATTTATTGCAGGCCCATAGCCACCGATGTAGTATAAAGCAACATGAAAGTTGTGATTTTAAACCCTTCCTTTGGCGATAATTTCGTACGTGTTGCCCGGTGGGCGGCTAAGTCCCGGGGGCGTGTCCAGCGCCATCCCGAGTACTTGCTGACCGCGGCACAGGTGCTTATTGACGCCGGCCACGACACCCATTTCGTCGAGGCTGCCGCGCGCAATTTTTCAGCTGAGGAGTCCATTGAAACGACGGTCGATCTCAAGCCTGACCTTCTGGTCATGCATGTGACCACTCCTTCCATTTATGCCGATATTGAACAGGCCCGGATCATCAAAGAACGCACCCATTGCCGGGTCGTTTTTGTGGGCCAGCATGCCACCGCTGAAACGGAAAACACCTTTGAGTTAGGCCGCGGCGTTGTTGATTATATCCTTCCCCGCGAATACGATTACACCCTGCGCGATCTGGCCAATGGCATCGCTGATGATAAGAATTTGGGGCTTTGCTGGGTCAACGATGGCAAGGTTGTAAGAAACATGCCCCGCCCTGATATGGACGTCAATGAACTTCCCTTCCCGGCCTGGCAGCTGATCAAGCCGGAATGGTATCCTGACGGCGGCAAGAAATTCCCATTCCTGACTTTAATTACCGGCCGCGGCTGTAATAATGCCTGCACCTTCTGCCGCGACCCTCAGCTGATGTATGGCTATAAATTGCGTAACCGCCGCGCGGATTTGGTGGTTGCCGAGATGGAACATGACCTGAAGCTTCATCCGCAGATCCGCGAGATCATGTTCGAGACCGACACCTTCGCGGCCGAACGCCAGCATGTCATCGATGTCTGCAACCTGATCATTGAAAAAGGGATCAACAAGCGCATCAGCTGGTCGTGCAATATGCGCGTGAATACGGACCTAAGCCTCCTGCCTTTAATGCGCGAATCCGGTTGCCGCATGCTCATGACAGGTTTTGAATTCGGTACTGATGAAAACCTGCGCGTTATCCGCAAGGGTGGTGTTTCCATTGATATGGCCCGCGAATACTCCAAGGAAGCGCATCGCCTCGGCTTTACCATCCACGGCTGTTTCATGATCGGTGCCCCCGGAGAAACAAGGGAAAGCGCGCGCAAGACCATTGATTTCGCCAAATCCATGCCGCTGGACACCATCCAGATCACCGGTGTGGCCTCATACCCCGGCACATCGCTGTACAAATGGGCCAGGGAAAATAATTATATTTTAGCCAAGGACTGGAAAGACTGGTTGACCGAACAGGGAGAACAGCGCACCCTGCTTTCCTATCCTCAATTCTCCCATAAGGACATTGACGAACATATTGACATCGGCCTCAAGGAATTTTACCTGCGCCCCAAACAGATCTGGAACATGTTCATCTCTATCAATTCCGTTGGTGATTTCTTACGGAAACTGCACGGCTTTAAGGCCTTTGTGCACTATTTTACCGAAAAAATGCTAAGGGCCCTGCAGGGAAAAACTGCTGAAGACCAGCCGACCACTAAATTCTTGAACCGCACGGTCCGTGCCCGCACCTCGGCCCAGGATATCCCTGTATTGACACCCGTGCATTGATTTGTTATATTTATTTCTTAACAAGGAGAAATTAAATGGCTCATATCGTTACAGAACCCTGCATCAAATGTAAATACACCGACTGCGTAACCGTCTGCCCGGTGGATTGTTTCCACGAAGACGCTGAGATGCTCACCATTGACCCCGAAGTTTGTATTGATTGCGGCGCCTGCATCCCGGAATGCCCTGTACAGGCTATCTACGCGGATTCAGATCTGCCTGAGAAATACAAAAGCTTCACAGCGCTAAACGCCACGAAGTCAAAAGAACTTCCTGTCATCACCCAGAAAAAAACGCCGCTGGCTGAACCTAAAAAGTGATCAAGCGCCTTAAAAATAAATGGCAGATCAAAAGCGATTGGGACTTTTGGATGATCATGCTGAGCTTCTCTTTGGCTGGCATGTTCATCATGCCTGTTAGAAAGCTCATATTCCATCTTGTCGGCATTACGCCAAAGACCCCGCTATGGATAAAGATCCTTCTTTATATCCCCTTGATCCCTCCCGCGTATTACATCGGGCTTATCATCGTAGGCACACTTCTTGGGCAGTTTGATTTCTTCTGGGGTTTCATTTCTGGAAGGCTGCGCTTCTTAACTGGTCGGAAGAATGTACAGCATAAGATAAACGATCACACCCGTCACTGAAACATACAACCACGTGGGATAAAGCCAGCGCGTGATGCGGGTATGTTTTTCAAATTCCCCTCTTAGAGCATGGCGGATAGCCATGATGATAAAAGGCACGATCAATACCGCCAAAGGCGTGTGCGTGCCCAGGACTATAAAATAGATCGTCCTTAAGGTCCCTTTGCCCTGATAATGCGAAATCCCCCTGGAACTTAAATGATAATACAAGTACGCGCATAAAAACAGGGTCGAGCACGCAAAGGCAGAGATCATCATCATGCGATGCCTGACACGGTCCTTGTTCTTTATGGCGATCCCGCCTAATACCAGGAAGATCCCGGCGGAAGCGTTAAGGCTGGCGTTAATGGTTGGTAATAGCGGCGGGTGCATAGATCAGATATAAAAAATTCCGTCCACAATGATCAAGATCAATAATAAAGGAAGATAGGCGATGGAAGCCCCCAGTATCTTACGGGCGTCCACCACAGACTGGCTTTTTTGGAATAAGAAAGCGGTGTAAAGGATCCCCGCTCCCAGCGCCAGCGCGCCCCAGAAATAGATCCTGCCGGACATGCCCACGATCGAAGGCATCAGGGAAAACGCGACCAAAAGGAAACTGAAAGCTGTGATCTGGGAAATAGTGAATTTTCCGTCGGGATGAACGACCGGAAGCATCTTAAACCCCGCCTTCCTGTAATCCTCCTTATAGATCCATGCGATCGCGTAGAAATGCGGATGCTGCCAGGTGAACATGATCAAAAATAATATCCATCCTCCCGGCCCCAGATGATTGGTGGCCGCGGCCCAGCCTCCTAATGGTGGAATTGCACCGGGAATAGCCCCGATCGTGGTACTAAGCCAGGTCAGGCGTTTCATGGGGGTATAAACCAAAACATACAAAAAGCACGTCAACAGGCTTAAAAAGCCCGTCAACAAATTCACCTTCCAGCACAAGACCAAAAGCCCCGCCAGGATGAGGCTGATCCCGAATTCAAGCGCGTTTTCAGGGGAAATGACACCCGTGGGGATGGCACGGCGGCGGGTGCGCTGCATCAGGGCATCCGCGTCACGCTCCAGGTATTGGTTAAGCGCTGTCGCTCCCCCGCACGTAAGTGCGGAGCCGAGCAAGGTGCACAGCAAGGTCCACGGCGCGTGAAAACCGTTGCCCCCGAAATAATAACCCAGGGCGGTGGTTACTAAGACCATCATCACAATGCCGGGTTTGGTCATGTTCCAGTAGGATTTGATCATCGTTTTGTCATCAATGTGTTGAATTGGCGCCAGGTCAAAGGTGAAGCGCGCAGGACCATTAAAAAAGTCAGCCCCAAAACAATGGCCCCCATCGTGACATGCGCGGTTGTCGTATAAACTTCCTTGTGGCTCAAAATAGTGGAGATCCCCAGGGTGATCTGCAAAAGTACCGCGAAATTAAGCCAGTACAGGGTCTTTAGGATAAGCGGCCGGTCCAAACATTTTTTGTAGGCGATATTATTTAACCATAAGATATCCAGGAAGATAAAGAACGCCCAAACGCGGTGCGTCAAATGGATCATGACCTGGCTCATGTTAACGGGATCCAGGTTATTCTCAAAACGCCAGGCGTTGATCCTGTTAAGCCAGGCCCCGTCGAATGTCGGGAAGAACGTCCATCCCATCGTCGGAAAATCAGGGATCGCCAAGCCGGCCTGGGCATGACGCATGAGATTGCCGATGATCAGCTGTATATAGATCATCGCAAGCAGAATGATGGTCAGCCGCATAAAAAGCGGATCATAACTTTCTTCTTCCACCTTCCAGCGTCGGTTGCGCTCAACGGACAAGGTGTAGGCGATAAGGATGACGATGAGAAAAAAGGTCTGGGCCAATACACCGTGGAAGGTGGACAGCCATACCGGCAAAAAGAACTTCACCGTCAGTCCGCCTAACACGCCTTGCAAGACCACAGCCACAAAGGCAATTATACCTAAACGCCTGACCCATACAGGCATGGATTTAACACGCAAGAGCCAGACGGTCAGGATCAGGGTCAAAAGCCCGACGATGGAAGCCAGCATGCGGTGGGTATGTTCATATTTGATGCCGCCGGCCATTTTATTGAGCGGATAGGAAAACATGAATTTGCCGTAGGTGGTCGGCCAGTCCGGCACAGAGAGGCCTGAATCGGTGCTTTTGACCAAGGCCCCGAGGAATATCAAGAACAGAGTGATGGCGCAAAGGAATTTAGTATAGCGCCTTAATACGATCGATTGTGTTGTCATGGCTTAGATCTTGACCAGCTTCATCAGGAACCAGAACAATCCGGCGATAAGGAATATTGCCGACAGGATCCCGACCAGCATGAAGAAAAACTCTTTTGGTTCAATACCGGGATTGGCGATCTGGGTACGGTCAACATTGTTAAGTGATAAGACATAGGCTTCCAGATCGGCAATTTGCGCCTGTGTTAAGGCATTTGAATCACCAAAGTTTGGCATGTTCGGCCCGCCTTGAGTATTGGGGATACCATGCTGGATAAATTGGTCAATATGATCGACAAAGCTTTGCGGGTCGGCATTAAAGACAGCCGGGTCAATGGGATTGAGCGACGGGACACCTTTAGGCGCGTTAAACCCTGCCGTCTTGGGGTTCCCGTGGGGCCCATGGCACATGATGCAGGACTGATGGAACAGGATCCCTCCGTGTTCCTTGTCACCGATAATGCTGACAGACTGCACCGCCGTACTGTTCGTGGATGCCGCGCTTTGAGCTTCAGCGGGCGCTTCCGTTTCACCCGGCGCCAGAGGTGTGGCCGCTCTTGTCGAGAGGCTGCCCAGGAAAACGACCATCGCGTTTAACTCACCTTCACTTAAACGGCTGGCGAAAGAAGGCATGATGCTCAGAGGATTATGCGCCTGAGGCGTCATTAATTGGGTCTTAAGCCAATCTTTGGATGGTTTATCCTTTTTGATGGCCAAGATAAGGTCAGGGCCCGGTTTATTGCTCGGCCTGCCCTGGATGGTATGGCACTGCACGCAGCCCTGCGCGTTGAATAATTGCTCGCCGTATTTGACCAAGGCGGCGGTGTTATCAGCCCCGGCGACAGCTATCGGTGGCGGCGGTTTCAATACGGAAGCGGCGGCCGGCTTCAGGCCTTCAAGATAACCCACTAAAAGCTCGACGTTCTGCGCGCTTAGATCAGAAAAAGGCGGCATGATCGTACGGGGATTGTGTGATTGAGGCGCCAGGATCTGATCGTACAGCCATTGATGGGTGCGGTTATTGCCCTTGGCCATCACCAGATCAGGCCCCTGCTTGTCGCTGACAACCCCGGTAGTCGTATGGCATTCGGTACATCCCAATGTTTTAAATAATTGCCCGCCTGTGATCTTCTTGTTTGAATTAACAGATGCCATCGTCTCGTGGATATTGATACCAGGTAATTTCTTATGTGTTAAAGCCACCATGGTGCGGTTAGGCTGGTCCATTTGGGCCACTTCCGCCGGGCTTCTGTAAATATACCCCAGCCACGTCAGGTAAAGGATAACACTGACGAAGGCCAAACCGCTCAACACCACCACCCCGCGCTTGAAGGGATTTCTCTCGGGGCTTTTGTCGGCAAAAGGCAGGGAAGCAAAAAGCAAAACGATCACCAGCGGAACGCCCGCGGTGCCTAAGGGTTCAAGCGGGCCCGGGAATATTTTCAGGATCTGATAAAGGAACAGGAAATTCCAGGCCGGTTTAGGCGTGATCAGCGTATCCATGGGATCCGCCAGGCCCGAGAACGGGGCCGGGAAAAAAGCGGAAAGATACACAAGCAAAAGGAAGATCAGCAATGATACCAGGACATCTTTGAAAATCTGCTCCGGCCAGAAATAACCGACTTTCTTCCTTTTCTTCTCATCCCACGGGCCTGATTCGCCATTGACGCGAAAAGCGATCAAATGCAGCATGACAAACGCGCAGATCGCCGCCGGAAGGATGGCCACGTGCAGCACATACATGCGAAGCAGGGCCATCTGCCCCATTTTATTGGCGCCCTGCAAGATCGCCTGCGTAAAGGATCCGACGATAGGCACGGAACCGGCGATGCCGATGCCCACCTGCCCCGCCCAATACCCGTTCTTGTCCCACGGAAGCACCGGGCCGGTGAACATGAATAAAGCCGTCAGGATGATCAACAGGATGCCGATAAGCCAGACCATTTCCCTTGGCTTTTTATACCCGCCCCAGATAAACACGCGCAAGGCGTGAAGCCCGACGATGATGGTAAACAGGGTGCCGCCCCAATAATGGATGCCGTGGATGAGCCAGCCGTAAGGAACCTGCAGGCGCAGATAATTCAAACTGGAATACGCGTAATCAACGGTAGGGACATAATAAAAGAGCTGCCAGATGCCGGTGACGATCTGCATGCTCAGAAGGAACATGCACGCAGAACCTAAGGTATAGGAAAAACGGGTGCCGCCGGGGATCTCTTCATGGAGGAATTCAGAAAAGAATGTGACCAATCCGGTGCGCTCGTTTACCCAGTCTTTGACTTGATGCAGTAGTGGCGTCTTCTTCATATAAAACTAAACCTCGACCTTCTCTGGAATGCCCGCTTTGAACAATTCCCATCTGACATAAAGCTCCCCGCCTTCGATCTTATAAGGCAGGGTATCCAAAGCCCTGGGCGAAGGCCCGCCGATGCATTTGCCGCCTTCATTAAAGATACTGCCGTGGCAGGGGCACTTGAACTCATTATCAACAAAGGTGTAGCGGCAGTTTAAATGCGGGCATAAGGGCGAATAAACGGTCGCTTTGTCAGCGGCATGCTTGATGACCCAAATGTCATAGACCACGTTGCTCGTGATAAAAGCCTGCACGTCCACGTCCTCAAAGGTCATTTTCGTGGGAGTCCCGACGGGAATCGCGGGAAAATTACGGACCTTGATGAATTTCTTGTTATCTCCCCCCTCGCTGGAAGCGGGGATCAGGAATGAGACAAAAGGGATGGTCAGGAATAAGGTGATAAAGCCCAGGATCGCGGCGGTGATCCCTTTGATGAAATTACGTTTTTGGATGTCCTCAGGGTCCTGGGAACGGGGGGTGGGTGTATGGTTAGTCATGGATTCCTTTGTTTTGTTCTATCCACTGGTCATAGTCAGCCTGGCTTAAAACGTTGATGATCCCCCGCATGCGGTAATGCCCCGGTCCGCATAACTGGGAACACGCGATCTCATACTGCCCTATCTTATTGGGCGTAAACCACACATGGGTCGTCATGCCGGGAATGATATCCTGTTTGACGCGCATCGCGGGCACCCCGAAACTGTGGATGACATCCTTGCTGGTCAGGTCAATGAGGACTGTTTTATCCACCGGAAGATAGATCTGGTTCATGGTGGTGATATTGTTCTTATTGTCCGGGTCATTGGGATCAAGGCCCATCGGATTGTCATTCAAAAACCTGGCGCTGGAGCGGCCGAATTTCCCGCCGGGACCCGCGTAGCGGACATTCCAGGCGAATTGCTGGGCCACCACCTTTACTTCCAGGACATTTTTTCCTGTCGGCATGCCCGCCTGATGCACCGCCCAAAAGGGGATGGAAAACGCGAATAAAAGCAGGAATTCGACAACCACGACCGCCCATTCGATATAGGAAGAGATCTGGTGAGGCACATGGGTATGCACCGCCTTGGCGTTCTTCTTTTCACGGAATTTGATCAAAACGACGATAAAATAAATGGCCCATCCGACAAACAGGATAAGGACAAGGCCATGGATCAAATACATCAGGGTGTCGTTATCGCGGCCTTCGACGGAGGCCAAAGGCTGCATGGGAAGAAGTTTTTGTAAAATGGTATCCATATCAATAAGACGTGAATTCGCTGGGTGTGCGCGGGGAATAAAACACATCCCAGGCAGGCCAGAACAATAATGTCAGGAACACGATGACGGTCAGTAATAATACCAGGTGAATGGTTTTCTTCTTGGTCATCAGGTGCATGAAAAAATAACCCAGGATCGCGGCTTCACCGACCGCGATCGTTACAATAAGGGCAATTCCCAATATCCCCAGATGCAATTGATGGATGATGAGGATCAAGGCGATAAGGGCAATGATGGTAAAATAGATCCTTATATCCCTTTTAAATTCGTCTTTGTGCGGAACCTGTTCCATATTATTAGAGTAAGTACAAGGTTGAGAACAAAAATATCCAAACCAGATCCACAAAGTGCCAATACAAACCAGCCACTTCCACGCGGTTGATGAACCATTGCTTGTTTTCCGCCCGCAGATACATTCCGGGGCCGGCATAATAGATATTCACCAGGATACCGCCGATGATATGCAGGGCATGCAAGCCGGTCATCAGGAAATACAGCGCCAAGAATACGCTGGTTTTAGGATATTCATGGTGGCTGAAATGCTGGTAATACTCAACACCCTTGAAACATAAGAATAAAACGGCGAAGGCAATGACCAGATACATGAATTTCTTGTATTTAACAATATCGTCGGCCTTAAGCGCGACCCAGGCCCGGATAAAAAAGATGCTGGACGAAAGAAGGATGACGCTGTTAAGGGCACCGATAGGCACATTCAAATATTCCGACTGCACCGGCCAGGAAAATGAACCGACCCTCAGAAGGATATAGGCGGAGAACAAAGACCCGAAGAGCATGATCTCTGAGGCCAGAAAAAGCCATATGCCGAATTTGGCGTTATAAAGCCCCGTGTCTTCGCGCGTCTCCACCTTATAAGGGACCAGGTCTGAATCGTGTATTTTGGACATCGGTTAAATTTCCTTTTGATCTTGCGGGCTGTAATCCTTAGGCGCATGCTCAAGGCTGTAACTATAGGGCCCTCGATAAACACTCACCGGTTTGGTAAAATTCCCGTGCGGCGGCGGTGTCGGGGTGGCCCACTCAAGCGTCGCTGAGCCCCAGGGATTGTCCGATCCCACCTTTTCGCCGTTGAATATGCTGTAAAAGAAATTGAATATAAAGGGCAATTGCGCGATGGCCAGCACATACGCCGCCCAGGTGATGACCACGTTCCAATAAAGCACGTCATGGGCGAATAGATACGTCGCTCCCCCGTCATACATCCGGCGGTTGACGCCCATCAAACCCTGGATGAGCATCGGGAAGAACACCAAATTCATGGTGATCAAGGTTGGCCAAAAATGCAAATGCCCCAACAGATCGTTCATCTTGCGTCCGGTGGCCTTGGGAAACCAGTAATAGATCCCGGCGAACAAGCCCAAAATAACGCCCGGAGCGACCACATAATGAAAATGCCCGATCACATAATAGGTGTCATGCAAAGGGATATCGGTGGCTGCCAGGCCCAAGGGCAAACCTGTCAGGCCGCCAAACCCGAACATGGGCAGGAAAGCCAGCGCGAAAAGCATAGGGATATTAAAGCGGATCGACCCACCCCATAAGGTAATAAATAAGGAAGAAACAATGATGATCGAGGGGATGGATATGATCATGGTGGTCGTCTGGAAAAATGCCGTGATGTCTGTCCCCATACCTGTCAAATAAGTATGGTGAGACCAGACGATGAAAGATAAGAATCCCAGGAAGATGACTGAATAACGCATCATGTCAAAACCGCTGATATTCTTTCTGGTGTTGCACGCGATGATCTCAGTCACAATGCCCAGGGCCGGAAGGATGATGACATAGACTTCAGGGTGGCCCAAAAACCAGAATAAATGCTGCCACAACAGCGCGTTGCCCCCCCCGCTGTAATTGGCGATCTGGCCGTTGACAAATAATCCGCTGGGGATAAAAAAACTGCTTCCCAGAAGGCGGTCAAATAATTGCAGGAACGCGGCCCCTTCAAGCGGCGGGAAGGCCAACAGCAATAAAAACGCCGTTATCAACTGGGCCCACACAAAAAAAGGCAAACGTTCGAAAGTCATCCCGGGTGCCCGCATCTGGAAAATAGTGGTGATAAAGTTCAAAGAAGAAAGCAATGAGGAAACAATGATGATGAACATGCTCAAAAGCCATATGGTCTGCCCGTCATGGGCGATGTCTGCCAGCGGCGGATAAGCAGTCCAGCCATTGCCGGTGGGCCCGCCGGGTAAAAAGAAACTTGAAAGCATCAGCAGGCCGCCGGCGAAAAATGACCAGAAACTGAACATATTCAATCTTGGGAAAGCCATGTCCTTGGCGCCGATCTGCAATGGGATAAGGTAATTGCCGAATACGGCAAAGCCCAAAGGAACAACACCGAGGAATACCATGATGGTCCCGTGCATGGCGCCGAGCTGATTATAGAACTCAGGAAGCATGACCCCGCCGGGCATATTATTCTCGCCAAACAGCTTCCCTATAATAGGCATGGGCTGTCCGGGATAGGCCAATTGCCAGCGCATGAGCATGACCAGGCCAAATCCGAAAAGAAGGAAAAACAGGCTCATGAACAGGTATTGGATACCTATGACCTTATGGTCCGAGGAAAAGACATACTGGGACCAAAAAGACTGGTGATGCGAGTGATCATGGTCATCATGATGTGATTTGCCGTGCGCGCTCTTCATGAAGCATAGTCTCCAATTAAGCTTTCAGGGAAGAAAACTATAGCACAAAAATTCTAAAAATAAACCAGTTTCTTAATGTATTTTTAAGGAGTTCTTTTCCCGTTTATGGAAATTATAAAAAAGCATCGCGAAAGCCGACAACACCAGGACTGTGACGGCCAGCAAAGCGATAACCGCGAGATTATATCCATGAGTCAACGGCGAGGTAGGGTCCCCGAAACAAACCGCGCAAAAAACCATATTACAAAGCTTTCATTTTTCTGACAAATTGCACACAGTAAACGAACAGACCGGCCGCTACGGCAAAAGAAGCAAAGCCAAGGGCTGATTCGTCATGATTTAATGTCCAAAGGCCAAAACCGACTGACAAGGCTATCGAAACAACGATAAGAGTAACGTGAATATATTTGATCCCCATGACACCCCCCTGTTACTTCTATATTAGCATTATTTGGGCCCGGAAAAAGTAAAATCTGCTTTTTGAACCGTATTATCGATCACGGTTACCGTTGCTGAGCGGCCTTCCAATTTTTCATGCCAGGCTTCAATGACATAGGTCCCGGCAGGGATATCCCTGATCTCAAATTTACCGTCAGGTCCTGTCACGGCAAAAAACGGGTGGCTCAACACCGCCATCCAGGCCTGCATCCATGGATGGACATCACATCTGACCGGGAACATGGATTCCGGCTTATCGAAGGAAGCTGTCATTTCTTTGCGGAAATCCGGCATGGAGGCGTTAAACTCGGGGTTGATCTTGCACATCACATGCACGTTGTGCAGGGTGCCGTCGGGATTTAAAAACCTCACTTTTTGCCCTGCCATGACACCGATCACATGGGGGCTATAATTACAGCCTGCCTGATTAATGACGGCCACTTCGGAGGGCGGCGGATAATCAGCCTTGGCCAGGCCGCTTTTAATGTACACGAACACGTTTCCCAGCGTATTACTAGCGCCTAATACCAGGGACGGAGAGTTAACATTGCCTTTATTGACCGCGTAACAAACAGGGTCCGCGTCCATATGGATGAGCCTCGCGTGAGGGGCCGTGCCGTCAAATTTGACCGTCCCCTCGATCGTCCCGCCGGCATAAGCACAGGCAGAAATGAATAAGATCATTGCGGTGACATCCATTGCGGTGACACACAACTTAATTACTTTATCCATAGGTCCGCTCCAAACAGGTACCACATATTGGCCGCGACGTGAGCACCCTCTTTGATCTGCTTGAGCAGGAAATCCTTGGCCTCTTCCCTGGCCACCAGAAAAACCTGGATATCTTCCGCGTCTTCCAGCTCCTGGACAGGATCTTGATTGGCAGGCAGATTTTCATCGACTTCAGCATAAACGATGGTGGCGTTGTCATTGATCAAAGACGCGCCGGATTTCAACACCGGGCTCACCTCAATGATCTTTCCCGTATATCCGGTCTCTTCCTTCAATTCGACCAGGGCATGGTTCGGGTCATTGAATCCCAAACCGGCGGGAAAAGCGATGATATACCCGTCTATGGCCGGACGGTACTGTTTGATGAGGATAAAACGTTTGGAAGGCATGAGCCTGGCGACGATCACAACGCCCACGGTCGAGCGTTTGCGGTGGACGCTCTCCCATGTTAATTCCTTGCCTTCCTTATTGCGGTAAACCGATTCGCGCACCAATAGCCATTGGCCATCATACACTGTTTTATCGTTGATCTTTTTCATGATCCCCTTAATTGATCGTTGAATTCCCCGATATGATCGAATTTCCGCTAATTATACTTGCCGTCGTTACGGAAACGGGCTTCATTTCAAAATATATATACGCGGTCTGGGCGCCGGATGTCGGGGCCGTCGTGTTCATGGTAACGGATGTGCCGGCACCGGGAGTCGTGCTGTTCTGGTCTATGATAGCATATGTGTCGTCATTATTTACAAAATAGGAATCATATAACGTTTGATTGACCCCTGGTGTTGGAATGGCCTGATCATTCCAGTCCGCATAAATGAGCCATCCCCAGGAATTGTTCACGGTGGAATTATATGTACCGCTGACCACTCCGACCGCTCCCCTGCCGCCTCCGACCACACCTACAGGGCTTGCTGTATCGGCACCGGTTACAACAAGCACCTTCATATAGGACATGGAACTGCTCGGCTCACTTAACTCAGTCATGGAAACAGTCATGGCCTGGGAAGTCGTTACAACGGCAGTATAAAGATAAGCCAGCGAATCCGCTCCCAGTTCAATACCTTTCTCTTTGACCAGTGAATAGGTCAAATGCGTGCCGAGATTGTCAGTGATATTGGTGAGTTTATTTGGATTGGGACCGGAACTATCGATCCCGATCATAATATACAGGACAGACCCTGCGGGAGGGGTAAAGGACGCTGTCGTCAGCGTCGTTAAACCGGTACTGATCACTTCAACAGCAGCCGGGGTGGACGCGTCAATGGCAAGGGCGGCAAAGGCCCTGCAGGAAAATAACGCCGGCAGAATAAATGACAAGAAAAATAAAATTTTCTTCATTGCTTGAATTCAATACTATATTTGCCCTGCGACAGTGGCCTGGTCGGCTAAAAGCGTCACATTATGCTCGAGGTCAACTTCCAGAACGCCGCTGGTAATATCAAAAACAGTCTCGCGATGGGCATGGCGCACGCGGGCCGGGCCGGCTTTGATGGAAGTGATCAAAGGCGTGTGCCTGCTGTAGATCTCAAAACCGCCCTCTGTCCCGTTAAGAGCGATGGAATCTACCGTTTCCTCGAACACTTTGCCGCTGGGAGCGACGATGGACAGTTTAAAGCTCATAGTCTTTATAAGGTCTTGGCCTTGGCGATGACTTCATCAATATTCCCCACCATGTAAAAAGCCTGCTCAGGGATGGCATCATGCTTGCCTTCCAGTATCTCCTTAAAGGAACGCACGGTCTCTTCCAGAGGCACATACTTCCCCTTGATCCCCGTGAATTGCTCGGCCACATGGAACGGCTGGGAAAGGAATTTCTGGATCTTGCGCGCGCGCTCGACCGTCAGGCGGTCTTCTTCGGAAAGCTCATCCATCCCCAGGATCGCGATGATATCCTGCAATTCTTTGTATCTTTGCAAAATTTCCTGCACATGGCGGGCGACCCTGTAATGCTCATCACCGACTATCTCCGGGGCCAATATGGTTGACGTCGAGGTCAACGGATCGACAGCCGGGTATATCCCAAGTTCAGCGATGGGGCGCGAAAGTTCCGTCGTCGCGTCCAAATGCGCGAAGGTGGCTGCAGGTGCTGGGTCCGTATAATCGTCCGCGGGCACGTAGATCGCCTGGATGGAGGTGATCGAACCGCTTTTAGTTGAAGTGATGCGTTCCTGCAGATCGCCCATGTCGGTACCCAGTGTCGGCTGATACCCTACCGCCGAGGGGATACGGCCAAGAAGGGCCGAGACTTCGGAACCGGCCTGCGTAAAACGGAAAATATTATCAATGAACAGCAAGACGTCCTGGTGCAATTCATCGCGGAAATACTCCGCCACTGTCAGCGCTGATAATGCGACACGGGCGCGGGCGCCCGGCGGCTCGTTCATCTGGCCGTAGACAAGGGATGTTTTATTGATAACTCCGGCTTCCTTCATTTCCTTATAAAGGGCTGTTCCCTCGCGGGTGCGTTCCCCCACACCGGCAAAGACAGAATATCCGCCGTGCTCCTTGGCGATATTGTTGATAAGCTCCTGGATGATGACAGTTTTCCCGACCCCTGCGCCTCCGAACAAACCGATCTTCCCGCCTTTGCGGTAAGGAGCCAAAAGGTCAACAACCTTGATACCTGTCACCAGGATCGAGGTCGAGGTCTCCTGCTCATCGATAGTAGGCGCCAGCCGGTGGATCGGCATATGTTTCACCGCTTTGATGGGGCCGCCCTCATCCATCGGTTCGCCCAATAAATTCATGACGCGGCCCAGGGTGCCTTCGCCAACGGGCATCATGATGCACTCGCCGGTATTGATGACTTCGTTGCCGCGCACCAGGCCTTCGGTCGTGTCCATGGCGATGGTACGCACCAGGCAATCGCCTAATTGCTGGGCAACCTCGAGCGTCAGATTGCCCGGGACATCGCTGATGGATCGATTGGTTGTTTTGAGCGCCGCGCCGATGGCGGGCAATCCTTCCATCGGGAAATAAACGTCCACGACAGCGCCCAATACCTGGATGATCTTACCGTTGATCTTCTTTTCCGCTTGGTTCATAGAAAACCTTTCTTATTTTAAAGCTTCAGCTCCTGAAATAATTTCAATTAATTCCGTCGTAATGGCCGCCTGGCGCGCCCGGTTGCGCAAAAGCGTATAGCGGTCGATCAGATCCGCCGAGTTTTGCGAGGCCTTATCCATCGCCGACATGCGCGCCCCGTGCTCCCCCGCGGCGTTCTCAAGCAGGGTGAAAAAGATCTTGAAATTCAAATACTTGGGTATCAAAAAATACAGGATATCCTTTTCTTCCGGCTCATAGGAATAATCCTGCGATTTAAGCGGTTTCTTTTCGGGAGTGACCTCGATCTTGGAAACGACCGAGGCATCCAGAGGCAGGATCTTTTCGATCACCGGTGTTTGGCTCAAGGGCCCGTCAAACCGGTTATACGCCAGATGGATCTCCTCATACTCGCCCCTGATAAACGCGTCCGATATATCCCTGGCCACTGTCTGCGCGTCGACAAAATTCGGTTTCTCCGTGATATTCTCATAATACCGGCAAAGCTTGGCCGTACGCCTGAAAGACATATATCCCCGCCGTCCGCAGAAACTCATCCCGATCGAGGTGTATTTATAGGGATTGTCCGAGATCCAGTGCCGTGTTTTCCTGATCAGATTGTTGTTAAAACCCCCGCACAGCCCCTTGTCAGAAGTAAACAGGACGATCAGGCTCCTGGTCACCGCCTTTTTAGACTTAAGCAATGGATGATTGGTCGGCCCCGTGCCGGATAAACGGGTCATCAATTGGGTCAATTTTTGGGCGTATTCCTTGGCGCTCAACTGGGCCTTGTGGGCCCGCTTGAATTTGCTCGCGGAGACCATTTTCATGGTCTTGGTCATCTTACGCGTGTTTTTGAGCGAACTGATCTTTTTATTGAATTCTTTGATGCCGATCATGATCTTTTATACCCGAAATGTTGCCTTGGTTTCCTCAACGATCCTTTTTAACGTGACCTTGATCTCGTCGGTCATGGCGAGGGTCTTATTGAATAACTGCACAAAATCCGCGTAACGGCTGTCTAACTGGGCGGATAAATATTCCTCGAAAGCGCCCACCCGATGGGCCGGAAGGTCATCAAGCATGCCGTTGACCCCCGCGAAAATAATAGCCACCTGCTTGACGACAGGCATGGGCACGTTAATATCCTGCTTGATCAATTCCATCAATCGCTTGCCGCGGTCGAGCTGTTTGCGGGTGGCGGGGTCCAAATCCGAGGCGAATTGCGAAAAGGCCGCGAGCTCGCGGTATTGCGCCAATTCAAGGCGCAAAGATCCCGCGGTCTGCTTCATGGCCTTGACCTGCGCGTCGCCTCCGACGCGGGAGACGGAAAGCCCCGCGTTGATGGCCGGGCGCTGGCCCGCGTTAAAAAGGTCGACTTCCAGAAAGATCTGCCCGTCGGTGATCGAGATGACGTTGGTCGGGATATACGCGGAGACATCGCTGGCCTGGGTTTCAATGATCGGTAAGGCTGTCAGGCTGCCGGCACCCTTTTTGTCGGATAATTTTGCCGCGCGCTCCAAAAGGCGGCTGTGCAGATAGAAAATATCACCTGGATACGCCTCACGTCCCGGCGGGCGGCGCAGCAAAAGGGACAATTGGCGATAGGCCTGCGCCTGCTTGGTCAAATCGTCATAAATGATCAGGGCATGCTTGCCGTTATCGCGGAAATATTCCGCCATGGCCGTGCCCGCGTAAGGCGCCAAAAACTGCATGGGCGCCGGGTCGGACGCGGTGGCCGCCACGATCGTGGTATATTCCATCGCCCCGAACTTACGCAAGGTCTCATAGACCTGAACGACCGTCGATCTTTTTTGGCCGATGGCCACATAAAAACAAAATACCCCTTTGCCTTTTTGGTTGATGATCGTATCAATGGCGAGGGTCGTCTTGCCTGTTTTGCGGTCCCCGATGATCAATTCACGCTGGCCACGGCCGATCGGCGTCAGGGCGTCGATGACCTTGATGCCCGTCTGCAGCGGCTCATGCACGTTCTTGCGGTCAATGATGCCCGGGGCCTTTAATTCAATGGGCTGCATGGCGCTCGCGGTAAATCCCGGTTTGCCGTCAATGGGAGCCCCCAAAGCATCCACAATGCGCCCTAAAAGGCCTTCACCCGCGGGCACAGAGGCGATCTTGCCGGTACGCTTGACCTCATCGCCTTCGCTGATGCTGGAATCCTTGCCGAAGATGGCGACACCCACGTTGCTCTCCTCCAAATTCAGGCAGATCCCCTTGATCCCGCCGGAAAATTCCACCAATTCGCCGGCCATGACATTGGCCAGGCCGAACACGCGCGCGATCCCGTCGCCGACATTGAGCACGGTGCCGACCTCGGAGGTCTCCACCTTGCTTGTAAAATTGGCTAATTGCGTCTTTAGGATGGATGATATTTCATCAGGGTTCAATTGTTGGGGCATAATATTCCTTGTTTAAATTTAGACCGGTTGTAAAAAGCTGTTTAGCTGGCTCTTAAAGCTATAATCATAGATCTTGCCTTGCACGAAGATACGGAACCCCCCGATCAGGGAAGGTTCAAGGACCCACTGGGTGATCATCTGCTGATGGAATTTATTGATCAAATGCTGGTTGATAAAGACTTTTTCCGCGTCGTTCAAAGGCAATGCGGTCTTGACCTGGGCGCGTATCTGCCGGGTACCGGTCAGATACAAACCGTCAAATGACAGAATGATCTCATGTAAAATGTCCAAACGTTTTTTATAGGTGATGAATAAAAGGAATTTATAGACCAGGTCAGGGACCTTGCCTTCAAACAGCGCCTTTAAAACGGCACAGCGTTCCTCGTGGGAAAGCAAAGGGTTCTTCAGGAACCGACGGAAATCCCTGAGGCCTGTCATCAACGCGTTGATATCGGACAGGGTCTTTTGCACCAGCTCAAGGTTATTTTCCTGCAGGGTCAGTTCAAAAAGCGCTTTGGCGTAACGGTCTGATGTCTGGCTCATAAAACCTACAGATCTTTAATGGCCTGGTTGATCAAATTCCTGTTTTTTTCCGGATCGAGATTCTCTTTAAGTATCTTTTCAGCCAAAGATACGGCTGTCTGGACGCTTTCTTTTTTAAGCGCGTTGCGCACGCGTTCACGCTCGCCTTCAATTTCCTGATGAGCGCTGATAATGATCTCTTCCGCGTTCTTTTTCGCGCGGTTTTCGATCTGGACAGCCAGCTCATTGCCCAATTTACGCGACTGGTCAATGATGACGCCGGCTTTCTCCTTGGCTTCTTCGATGATCCGAAGTTTGGTAACCTCAACTTCCGCCAGCTGGTTTTTGATCTGGTCAGCGTCATCCAGCGATTTGCGGATGTACTCTTCCCTTACCTTTAAACCTTCCAGGATCGGCTTCCAGGCGAAGCGGTGAAGGATAACAAGCAGGAAAAAGAACGAAACCCATGTCAGGATGATGAGTGTCGTGTCTGGGCTCAAAATCCCCGGATGCAGATCAGGTGTATTCATAGTCAAACCTCTTTAACGGGTTAACCCTTGAGCGCCAGGTAACAAAATACGACGCCGAGCAAAGCCATCCCCTCAACAAGCGCCATACCGATATACATGAGTGTCGTCAATTGCTTGGCCATTTCCGGCTGGCGGGCCACCGACTGGATGGCGGAGGCGAAGATCAAGCCTACTCCCAGGCCCATTCCCACGACCGAAAGGCCGATACCGGCCCCCGCGGAGACCTGTCCTAAATGTTGTGAAATTTCTGGTGGCATACAATTTCCTTTCTTTTTAATGTTCCGGATGATACATCTGCCCGATAAAAACAGCGGACAATAAAATAAAAATATACGCCTGCAAAAGCGCGATAAAAACTTCCAGGCAATACATGAACACGGCTAACAATAAAGCCGGAAAAGCGACCCAGCCGAAAATGATGATGAGCCCCAAAAAGGACATGATGACCATGTGCCCGGCGATCATGTTCGCGAAAAGCCGTATCATCAGCGCGGCCGAGCGCACCACGATACTGGCGATCTCGATAATGATGAAAAAAGGGATCAGCCATTTGGGAAGTGACGCGGGGATCAGCGCTTTCCAGATCCCATGAAGCCCGCTTCGTGCCAGGGTCCCAAAAACAAGGAGGGTAAAGATCAAAAAAGCCAACGCAAAGGTGACATTGATATTGGCGGTGGCTGTTGAAAAAATAGGGATGAGCCCCATCAGGTTAAGGGTCAAAATAAAGAAAAAAATGGTGCACAGCATCGGTGTGAATTGATAGCCGTCCTTCTCCCCTAAGTTTGGGATGGCGACATCATCACGGATGAACATGACCACCGCTTCAAGGCAATTGGTCAATCCGGTGGGGACCCGGTCATTTTTCCGGTAAAAGACCAAAAAGAGCATCAAGATCAGGGAACATGCAATGAAGATCATCAAGGCGTGGGATGTCAGGACACCCGGCAAGGTTACGGGAGCGGCGAAAGGCAGCAGCCATTCGTGCGAATTAAGCACGTGATGCATAATATATTCATTTAAATCAAAGTTAGAGTTCATAGCCTATAATAATAGACGATAAGTCCAAACCAAGCAAGGAATTCATCAGATTAGCTTTTGGGCTAATAAAAAACCCCCGTTTTTCACCATACGTGGCAGAAAACTGAGGGCATCATTGTCCTTATCGATCCGACTTCCCCGCCGGATCCAATTTCTATACTCAGTATAAAAAGGGCCGCTATATCTTCAATGAGTAATACTACGTACCTCATTTTAACGCCGCCCAAGCCTCGTAAAGCGAATACAGAATACCCAGGGATGCCCCGATCAGGGTATAAATATCCGATGTATGGAATTTCTGGTCAAGCCAATGCCCCAAAAGCGTCAAAAGCACGATGGCCGTGCCTATGTTCCAGGCTTTGGATAATAATGAATAATCCTGACGGTTTTGAGGGGGCTTTTCAGGCAATTGTAAGGATACCCTGTTTATCTTGTTAAACAAAAAATAAGGACAGCCAGCGTGACCACCAGAAGCATGCCGGAAGGCATAAAAGCGCGGGTTTTGATGAGCCTCGATATAAATGCCGCGGACAATAAGACATTCAGGCAGATTAAGAACAACCAGGCCGGCCGGGGGTTGATGGTCAAAAACCATGCCCCGCCTAAAACCAAAATACCGCTGGCAAGACCCATGATAAGGGAAACCTTGCTCCCCTTTTTAAATCCCATGAATCCGCCTATGATGAGAAATAACCCGTAAGCGATCAGTACGATGGCGTTTGTCATATTATTTTATTTTTGAAATATCCTCATAATAATCCGAACCCGGATGATTATGCAATTTCAGGACCTTATCGTTAAATTCCAGTATTTTCCGTCGGATAATACCCTCAACATCCCCTACGGCGCTTTCGCGTTTTTTCATGCTGTTATCAACCACCTCATGCAGGTCATCAATGGCGCTTAAATGGACCTGGGGGCCAAGGGTTTTTACTTCCGGATCTATATTACGCGGCATGGAAATATCAATAAGAACAAGTTTGCGGCCCGCGCGCATTTCCATGATGTTGGCGATCTTTTCTTTGTCCAGGATATAATGCGGGGCGCCCACCGCGCAAAAGCAAATGTCCACCTCGCTTAAGATTTCCTTGATATTCCAGAATGACGCCGCTACCCCGTTATATTGGGCGGCCAGATTTTGCGCTTTTTCACCGGTACGGTTCATCAAATAGATCTTTTTGACACCCAGGGCATGGAGATGGTTCAAGGCGATCTCCCCCATTTTACCGGCACCGATGACCAGCACGGACAAATCCCGCAAGTCACCGGCGGCCTTTTGGGCCATTTCAATAGCAGCCCAGCTGATGGATGATCCTCCATGACAGATCGCTGTTTCACTCTGGGCTTTCTTTCCGGTACGTACGGCCAAATTTGTCAGGATATTAAAATAACGCGATAAGGTCCCTGAACCACGGGCGCGATCAATGGAATGTTTGACCTGGCCCAGGATCTGTTTCTCTCCCAGCACCAGCGATTCAAGGCCGCAAGCCACTCTCAAGAGATGGTCCAGGGCCTGATCGTCCTCGAAAGTGTAAATATAAGGTTTAGGGTCAAAATCAAAATGTGTTTTCTTGATCTTGGCGATCAGGGAAATGATAAAAGCCGCATCGATGGATGGGTCTGTACGTTTGAGGTAAACTTCGATCCTGTTGCAGGTTGAAAGGACAAAGCTCTCAGTGACCAAAGGATGGTTTTTTAACTCGCTTAACAGCAGGTCCTGCTCAAGCGGGTTTAAATAAAATTTTTCCCTGATGGCGATGGGGGCAGTTTTATGGCTCAGTCCTGCGATGAACATTGAAAAACTATATCAAAAATTGCGGTGACACACAACTTAATTCCTTAGGTTTTTGCCCAAATGGACGACCCGTTCGAATATTTTTTCTTAACTCCTTCACATTTTCATCCTCTATCCTCAAATACTCGGACCAATCTTTAATTCTATCCTGTAAATAACATCGTGCGATCAGCCCATCTTGTTTTCCAAGAACATGACTTCTCGCACCAGACCAAATATTCTAAACCGTATAAATCTCCATATTCTCCAAGTAATTTCAAATATAGCTGTCTATTCCCTCTTTGAATAATATGATCAGGAAAAATTATTCGAAGCGCCCGGCGAATTCTTCGGCGTTGATCGTGCGTCAGCCCCCGTGGCCTATCCGCTTCCGGTTGCTTTTAGGCCTTCTGCCGCTGATCAGTGGGCACTCGAATAAGCTTCCAAAACCTTGTGGGCGATCAGGGAACGGATGTCCTGATTCAAACAACGCACCCGTTCATACCAGCGTTCATTTTTACCCTGCTCTGTCGGCATGGATACAAACAAACCCTTCTTGCCCTCGACTATCCTTAATCCTTTGATCAAAAGTACGTCATTTATACCTAAATCCACAAATGCTTTAACTTTGCCGTCTTGCGCTAAACGGTGGATCTTTATTACCTTGATATCTATGGTGTCGACTGTCATATCCTTATCTCCATGGCTTTGTGTCTTCGTTTGATTAATTGAAGTATACGGCATGTTTGATTATTTGTCAAGTTATTTTTTGATTTTAAGTGAATGAACAAAAATATCTTGCAAATTCATCAATAAATGATAAACTTAAAAACAAAACGTTATCATACTAAAAAACAAAGGAACCCCCTATGTATATTGGAGAAAAGCTACACGCGATCCGCAAAGCCAAAAGGATTTCACTTACCGAACTTTCTGAAAAAAGCGGTGTCCAGATGGCGACATTAAGCCGCATTGAAAATAAAAAGATGGTCGGCACCCTTGACTCCCACATGCAGATCGCCAAGGCTCTGGGGATCGATGTCACCGAACTTTACAAAGGATTGAGCCATCAAAACGCCACCATTGATTTTGGCCATGACAAGAATACCGATGTCTTCACCCACAGCGACGGAGCTTCTTTCGAGATCTTGACCAAGAATATCATGACCAAGAAAATGATGCCCACCCTCGTGCGACTCGAAGAAGGCGGCAAGACCAGCAAAGAACAATCCTCCGGCGGGGCTGAAAAATTCATCTTTGTCCTGGACGGCCATGTGGATGTCAATATTGATGCCCAGGTCTTTAACTTGCATAAATACAATACCCTGTATTTTGACGCCTCCCTTCCCCATTTTTATACCAATGCCGGGAAAGGCGTAGTTAAAATTATTTGCGTAGGGACTCCCGTATCCCTTTAATCAAGGAGGTATATCGAGTATGGCAAATCAAAAAATCCTCATCTGCGATGATGAAGAAGGAATCCGCGAGTCCTTAAAACTGATCCTGGGAGATTATTACAATCTGGTCTCGGTCGATACCGGGGAAATGGCCTTGGAGGTATTGTCCCACAGCAAGGACATCAAGCTCATGCTGTTAGACATCAAGATGCCCCAAACCAGCGGTTTAGACACCCTGCAGGAAATAAAAAAGAAATACCCTCAACTGAAGATCGTCATGGTTACCGGCTATAAATCAGTTGAAACAGCGATTGAAGCCGCCCGTCTCGGCGCCTGCGGCTACATCGTCAAACCCTTCAAGTCACAAGATATCCTAGAGATAGTCAAAAGAAATCTGTGACACCCTTCGCGCTTTCAGGACTTTTAATCCTGATCACCAGCCTCAGTTTAGGCATACTTGTACTCATTAAAACGCCTAATAACTTTACCAATAGATTATGGGCGTATTTTAATTTTGCTATAGCTTTATGGGGTTTGGGAGCATATAAGGTTGGTTCAGTTCACGATCCACAATCTGCCCTCCAATGGTTTAAACTATCACAAATAGGAGTAATAATCATTCCAACATTGCTTCTTCATTTTTCTACTTATTTCTTAGAACAAAAAAATAAAAAATTAATAAGCGTTGCTTATGCAGTAAGCTTATTCTTTTTAATATCATTATTTACAGGAAAATTTATTACAAATGTAAAATTCATATTTAATTCCTATTATTACCCGACAAATCCACCAATTATTTATTTAATATTCTTTCTTACATGGATGGCTTATATTGCATTAACTTATCATTTTGCTTATAAAAAAATAAGAATTACTTCAAGCGAAGTTAGAAACAAAATTAAATACTTCTTTCTTAGTTCAACGATAGGCTATATCGGTGGGGTAACAAATTTCTTACCCATTTTCGGAATAAATTTCTACCCTTATGGCAATTTCTTAGTGGCAATCTTCCCCATCGTAATGACCTTCGTTATTCTCAAATATAAACTAATGGATATTAATATCATTATCCGTAAAAGCCTGATCTATTCCTTATTAGTTACTTCAATAACAATGATCTTTTTAATATCTGTACTGGTATCAGAACGCTTATTCCATCAGGTGATCCATTATCAAAACATAACCACATCCATCATCATGGCCTGCCTGATCGCCCTTATTTTTACCCCGCTTAAAAACAGGATACAGGACCTGATCGACCGTGCTTTTTTCAAAGCAACACCCCTGGAAATGGCCCAACAAAATGAACAATTGCTTCAGGAAGTCATTCAATCCGAACGCATGAAATCCATCGCCATCCTGGCCAGCGGCATGGCCCATGAGATCAAGAATCCCCTCACCCCCATCAAAACTTTCAGCGAACAGTTGCCCTCAAGGCTAAATGACAAGGAATTCCTGCTCAAATTTTCCAGGATCATTAACAAGGAAGTCGACAGGATCGACAGCCTGGTCCAGGAGCTTTTAAACTTCGCCAAACCTTCTCCTCCGCAATTAAAGAAAGTCCATATCCACCAGCTTATCGGGCAAACACTGGATCTGTTAAATAATGAGATCATCCGTCACAAGATCAAGCTGAATACTTCTTTTGAAAATAAAAATATATTGGTCAACATTGACCCCCAGCAGATCAAACAGGCGCTTTTAAATATCTTTTTAAATGCCATCGACGCCATGCCTCATGGCGGGACATTGTCCATCAATTCCCGCGTCTCATCAGTCTTCATCATAGAAATATCAGACAACGGCTGCGGCATAGGCGCCAAAGACCTTCCCCATATTTTCGACCCGTTTTTCTCCAAAAAGGACCATGGGACAGGTTTAGGCCTCTCCATCACCCACGAAATAATCAGGAACCATCAGGGAAAGATCTTTTCGGAAAGCGAATTAGGCAAGGGAACTACTTTTAAAATTGAACTTCCGCTTTAGAACTCGCCCTTATTATAAAGATCCACCAGGGCTTCAACAGGTTTATAGTTAAACTGCTTATTGACGCACTCTTTTATTTCATGAATAGCTTTATCCTTGCTTAAACCCTTGCGGTAGGGCCTGTCGGTTGTCATGGCGTCAAAAGCATCCGCCACCGCGATAATGGAGGCGATCATCGGGATTTTATCCTCTTTGAGCCCATCCGGATAACCTTTACCATCAAAACGTTCATGATGATATTTTACACCATTGATGACCTCTTCAAAACCCGTTAACGGAGAAAGGATCTCAGCGCCGCGCGTGGTATGGCTTTTCATGATATCGTATTCTTCTGCGGTCAATTTATCCTGTTTGGATAAGATCGCCTCGGGTATCGCGATCTTGCCAATATCATGCAGAAGGCCAGCAATATACAAATTTTCAAAGAATTTATGGGGGAAAACATGCGCTTGCGAAGATTCCATCTGACGGCCGATGGCCAGCGCGTATTTGGTCACACGCTCGGTATGGCCATGCGTATAAGTATCCTTGGCTTCAATGGCCGAACCCAGGGCAATGGTCGTCTGTATAAATAAATTCCGGTTCCGCTCCGCTTCCCTTTTTAGATCTTCAAATAACTGGGCGTTACGGATGGCCATGGCCACGTCAGAGGCCAGGGCTGAAAAAAAATCCAACTCTTCCTGGTCGAACCGGCTGCCATCCTGTTTTTCACCTAAAAGCAATATGGCCATCAGCATGTGCTGGTGATAGGCAGGCACACAAGCCACCGCGTTTAATTTGGGCAGCTGTTCACTGACATTATGCAAAAGCTGTTTTGTGCCGTTCCCGTTGGAAATAACACTTTCTTTCCAAAGCAGCTTATTGATATCTTCAGCGACAATGGCGTTTCGGTGTTCAAATATATATTTATATTCCTTTTGGATAAAAAGCTTTATCAGGGGATTGGTCTTGTTAAAACGGATCAAGCCTTCGGGGATGCGTTCTCCAATTTCTCCCCTCGAAATGGACAACACATAGAGATCTTTATCGGGATCATAAAGGATCATGCCCGCGTGCTGGATGTGGACTTTTTGGACAAGGGAACGGACAATGAGCTTGATCAATAAGCGGGGATCATGGATCAGTATCATCCCTTTGGACGCGGATTCCAACTCTCGCTTATAATCAATTTTGGTGGGAGGCATGTTAGCTGTTTAGCTGAGCCAGAACGATCTTTTCAAGCTCCTCAAGGATGAACGGTTTATGGATATACCCTATCACGCCCAGGGAATTGGCTTCTTTAATGGTTTCTTCATCCTCAACTCCGGACACCATAATGACCTTCACAGACAGGTTGGTTTTACGAAGCTCACGTAAAACCTCGATGCCGGTGATCTCTTCCATCCTGACATCAAGCAATACCAGATCAGGTTTTTCTTTGTCGATCAGATCCAAGGCCTGACGGCCTCCGGAAGCGATGGAAACATCGATCTGGCGTTTTTTAAAGAAATTACGCGCGAATTCACGGATATCGGATTCATCATCAACGATCAATAACTTAGACATATTTTAAGTCTACTCAAAAACCTATCCAATAGCAATAGGCAATCGCAAATTCATCTGCGTACCCTGCATATACTTAGAGATCATTTCCACTTTTCCGCCATGATTATCTTCCACTATTTTCTTGATCACATAAAGGCCCAAACCTGTGCCCTTTTTGCTGGAAAGTTTGGTTGTAAAAAATGGCGTGAATAATTTATGCGCGTCCTCATCTTTGACGCCTATGCCATTGTCTTCAAAAACGATCTGGGCATAATCCTCATGCTTGAAGATACGGACAGTCAAGGTTGGCTGAAAATCAGGCTCTTTTTTCTCATTCTTCCTTTGCATCATGGCATCATAGCCGTTATCTATAAGGTTAAAAAATACCTCCTGCAGCTGGGTAAAATTGCCTTTAATTTTGGGGATATTCGCAGGATCATATTCACGGACTATTTTAAATTCATGCATCTTGATCTTAAACTGCACCATTTCCAATGATGCTTTGAGCACCGCGTCAGCATCTACCGCTATAAATCCGGCATCGCCCTTTCGGGTATATCTCAAAAGCCCCTGGACGATCTCCCCGCCCTGGACCACATTTTCCTGGACGCGCACAAAGGCACGGTCCAATTCCACCATTACTTCCTTCATTTTTTCCTTTGTCATCCCATCCTGATGCATATGGATAGTATCTAAAGCATCCCCCGCGATAAACCCAAGCGCGTGAAAACGGTTATTGATCTGATGCGAAAGCCCATCGGCCATGGTACCGATGGTAGCCATTTTCTCAGCCTGGAATAATTGCTCGTGGGTTAATTTCATTTGTTCATAAAATACGGCATTTTCAATGGCCAATGCCGTTTGATTGGCTAATATACTAAACACACCAAGATCATCTTCTGAATATACTTTACCAGATTCTTTTTTACCCATAACAATAATAGCAGTCAGGTTCTGGTCAATATAGATGGGGACCAGAAGTTCCCCATAAAGAGTAGTAATTATTTGTTCAATTTTGGTTAATCGTGAATCTTGAGAATCTATTGCTTTTTGTTTGATTTCATCATAAATAATGGCATTTTTGTTTTCTAAGAAATATTGCACAAGGGCTGAATCTTTGTCAAAACTGTTAATAAATTGATATTGCCCTGATTTTCTCTTAGACGCCCCTAAAACATATTTCTTGGAGATTTCATCATAAATATAAATCAATGCGTGCTCAATTTGAATAGCATGTGTCAGCACATATACAATCATACTTAACAGTTTCTTTAAATCCTTGATCTTTCCCATCCCGGCAGAAGCCTGACGTAAAGTTGCTTGATATCGGTGTTGCTCTTGTAATATACGGTTTTCAGCCCTTTTCTGGATAAATAAATAAATAAAAGGACCGATAGTTGCCAAAATAGCCATAAAGGTTACTGGTAAAAGCCACAAACCTTTACCTAATAATTTAAAACCTAACCAAATTGGAATCCCAAGTACGAAAGTATAAACAAAGAAAAATACGCTTGCACGAGTAACTGCAATTTTAATATCTAAAACTTTAAATTTTAAAATTGCATAAGTAGAAACAATACAATAAAAAGTGATTGAAAAATTTCCAAATGGAATAATATTAAAACCATACACGGGTAAGAAATTTGTTAACCCACCAGAAAATCCTAATAAAAAACCTAAAAAAAGATACAAATACTGATTTCTCCTTATGCCTCTTGGTTCTTTTAAATATTGAAAACAGGTTTCTAAAAACCCGAAAGTAACAAGTAAAATCCATATTAATAGGGACAAATCATACAAAATGCCTGAAGATCTTAAGTAAAACAATGAAGTGCCTTGGATTTTCTGAACAATGGAAATAAAAGGCACAACGTCAGTTAAACTTAAAAAACTGAAGAATAAAGCTTGAGCATATGCCAAAAAAATAAAATATCTTCTATTTATCCCTGAAAAAATGCATGAAAAATGATAAAAAAATACAGGTATGAAAGTTACTCCAATATAAGAAATCTTAGTAATTAACAAAGAATGCGCAGCGTCTTGGGCAGAACCCATAAAAAACACACCAAAACCCCAAAAGCCAACAGAAAAATTAAATAAAGTCCATATTTTATGTGTCTTTGATTTTCCATAAATTGCTAAAATCAAAACCAAAATAGCACTTGTTATTCCTAATATTAAACCTGACAATGAAAATGCTTCTACGCTTATATTCATTCTTAATTATCTCGTATTTTTTTTAGATGGTTTAACAATTGGGGTGGTAATTTTTCAGAAATAAAAGATTCCTTTTTGTTTGTCCCATAAATGGTTTGATATGTGGCATAAGCTAAACGTTGAGATTCTTTAAAAAACTCAAAATATAATTCTATTCCATTTTCGAATATTTTATTTAAATACATTTTTACTATAATTTTATCAAAAGGCATTGCTTCATTTAAATGGTAAATTTCACAATTAGTACAAAATAATTCCTTCTCAAATTGAGAATCAATATATAGTTCTGGCATTATATTAAAAAAATATAAATCAATTGTTTTACCCAGCCATTTCCCATAATTAGCAAAATAAATGTTACCAACGAGATTGGATTCTTCCAAAGAAGTTTCAAAGTTTTTATCCATTAATAAAACTCTGTAGGTTGAAAAATCAGCAATCTTTTTGCCAATATTAAAATTAATAGGATAAGCAATGTTTTCTTCATTAATTATAGACTTTATTTTTGGTTTCATAGATTCAATAAATTTATTTATTGATTTTGGAAATGCCTCTACCCTTCCTAAACCATGTCCAATAATTTGAATCCATGAAACACGTTGTTCACTATAAGCAACCCTCTCTATTTCGCCATTATGTAAAACTTTATACCAATCAAAAATAAGATCTAAAATTGAATTCTTATCTCCCATTATTTGTTTTACCCATAATCTTGTTTCAACAACATCATCTGTTTTTAATACACCAAGTATTTTTAATTTAACATGATTGGTAGCCATTCCCCATTTTCCTGATTCAAGAAGATGAGTTAACTGACTCTTTATAGGATATAAACTATATTCTCTAAGCTCACCTATCCAACTAAAATAATTAGTAAAATAAACACTTTTACCTAAGTTTTGGGTATTCTTAAATGTCACTGGAAATCTTTGTACATAAACCGGCTGACCTTCTGGACCCGAAAAAGTCATATCAGTCTTAAACAGATCTTCTTTATATCCAAAACTAAACAAAGTTGAATTTTCGCGCTTAGATTTATGTATTAATAATGAAAAGAAAGAATTTTTTGATAAATTAAATGGTATAGTTAATACAAAATATTTCTTTTCACTTTCTGATATATCAAAAATCAAAACACTATCTTTAATTTTATAAATTTCAAAAATAAAATCAGTCTTATCAAAAGATTTCTTGAGAACTTCCCAAATAGACCAGAGAGCCATTCCAAAATAATTAATATTTTTTGAATCATTAATTTTTAAAATATCTTCTAAAAGTTTAAACTTTGCTTCACCTAATAAATCCAACCATTCAGTTGCAGATTTTTGATCAATATCCTCTATATCACACCCCTGCTCCCCATGCCCAACCACAACCAATAGTGAGGAACCGCTATGTGATACCGATATGCCAATGCCCTCAGAGCCATTGCCTTCTACTACTGGTTTACCTGTTTTTAGCCAATTGATCTTCAGGTCTTTGGAAGATTTGCCGTCTTTCTTTAATAATTCCTCCAAAGCTGATGTTATGTGCGGCAATTCGATCTTATGGCGCAGATCTTTGGACGCGTTCTTCAATCTCTCATCATAGGCATATCTGATAACAGGCGGTATCAATCCAAATTCTTTTGATAATTCCGCTAATTTGTTTTCAATGATATTTTGGTAATGACGGGCTGGATCGACCAGATCATTGGCCGAAGGATTGCTTAGCAGGGTATCCAGTATTTTAAGGCGGCAATTCTTGATCCTTAACAAAAACCCGTCATGAAGCGTCTCAGCGTCTCCCCTGTAATGATCAACGTCCGTCCTTTTGATATTTGAATGTGAGGCATACCTTTGCGGCCCTTGCGCCGACAGAGGGATTAACTCAATTTCCTCAATGTCCCTTGGCAAAGAAATATCCTGAGGGATTATCAGCTGCATGGACTGCAATATCGAGTCAATGAAATAAGGGTCTCCGGTAAGGAATTTTCCTCCTGTTTTACTATAGGCCGATGTAAAAACACATTCCCCTTCCTTCGTGCCTTCGTCATAGTAAAGCTCATGGATTTGCTCAATGCATTGGAATAATTTCCCCTGAAAAAGGATGGGGCCGTAAATATCATTCTGGATGTCCAGATCAATGGCCTTCTTTGGTTTCAGCCCGCTTCCCCCTTTAGCAGGCTGGTCAGCGGAAGAAATTTCAAAAACAGCTGAAAAATGCGGCTCCTTATATCCTGTTTCCTGGGAATAAATTTCCACCTTAACTTGCCCGTCTTGAACGATCGCGTGGATCTCAATGGTTGTCCCCGAATCCTGGGGTACGGAGATCGGCCTTTGCAGATCAATATGCCTGGCTTTGATAAATTCGAATTTCTCAATGCCGCAGACATAAGCCACGGCCTGGGCCATCGCTTCAAAACCAAATACAAATGGGAAAAGCAAAGACCCTTTCCAGTTATGATCAAGCAAGTAGGGGTCAGACTCGACATTGAGGTTTGCCTGCGCGATAAGCTCAACGCCGGGAAGGATATATTCGATCTTTTCAAGGAACCTGGAATTATTTGCCCTGGATTCCGGGGATTTCCAGGTGGCGATCCCCGCCACCCTGGCGGCGACGATCACCTGACGGGTTCCCGGATCGCCTTCGATCAACTGCCTGAAATGGCTTATCCCTTCTTTGACAGGGATTGCCCCGATGCCTTTCTCGGCCAACCGGCCGACACTGCCTAATTTGGCCCCCATGCCCACCTCATCCCAGATGCTGTAAGCGATCGTGACAACACGGGTGTCTTTGGCGGGAAAACATTTTCCAAGATATAGATCAAGGGTTTCATTTGAAAAACCATACCACCCGCTGCCTTCCATACCGGTTACACCAATAATGGATGTGATCCCGGCGATCAGTTTGGGCGGATGGTTTTTAAGGGCATTGCAGACATTGACAGCGCCGATCACCTTGGGAAGAGCTTCCTGATAGGCCTCCTGGATACTCGCCTGCTTAAGACGTTTGAGGCTGTTTAATCCGGCTCCGTGAATAAAACCCGTAACAGGGCCGGATTTCTTTTCAATTTCTTCAATGGTCGCGAATACTTCCTTCTCGCTCGTCACATCGCACTGGTAATAAGCGCATTTTAAATTTTCATTCTTAAATTGCTTTAAAGTCTGGGTTATTTCTGTGTCCCCGGCCGGCGAACGGCCCATCAGCGCCATCTGTACCTTTGTCACGCGCGCGAATTCCAGGGCGCATTGGGCGGTAATGCCCTTGGCGCCGCCGGTAACCAGGACAACATCCTGGCCAGACCACGAAATACCCCGATCCTTATAATCAGCCGGATTTGAATTCACATAATAAACAGCATGCCGGGCCATATGACTGTCATAACGGACAGTACTAAAAGGCTCATAGGTCTGAAGTTCATCCATGATCCTTTGAGGGATCTTGTCATCAGCGGTTTGCTTGTCAAAATCAATGATCCTGACCTTAAGATCCGGCCGTTCCAGGAATAGTGTCGAGGCGATGGATGTTGTACCTCCTCCAAACTGGACAAATACAACAAAGGAATCCTTGTCCAACCTTTTTGAATTGGCCAGTTCTGTTACCTGATGCAATTGTTCTATCTCTGATCTTAACGAAAGTTTGTTGAGTTCCGTATCTGAGGCGGATTTGGGAAAAACCGCTATCAGACAATCAATACGGCTGGCTTTGGAGGCCTTTGATTTAGGGATTTTAAATCCGCTTTTTATTTTTTGGGCCAACCCCTCTTCGTTCTTACCTGAAAGAAGCACAATATTCTTCAAGGCTTTCAGCTGATTGACATTCTTGGTCTTTATTTCCTCTGGCCTCAGATCCAAAACAAAATTCCTGACCCATGATTTATCATGATAGCGTTTTAGGATATCACTGACCGTTTCCTTGACCGATCCTGTCTTTGACGCGATAACCAATTCACTTAATCGGTCGCTGATCTGTCCCAGGGTATTGTTGGACAGTTGGGAAGGATCCACCTGTCCCGTAATGCCCAAAGCCCTGGCCGTTTTGCCGATAAGTTCAGCCGCCTTGATGGAATCAAGGTTCAGATCATCCAGCAGCCTTAAATTTAATGAGATCGATTCCCTGTCAAAGCCCGTGATCTCCTGCGTGAAGGCGATAAGCAGGTCAGAAGCTTTGTTTTTTCCACCCAACTCCGGCAGCCCGCCGGGTATGATCTCTTCTTCACGGCTTTCTTCTTCATTGGCTTGCAAAAGGACCGGCAGGAATTTGCTTTTAATGACCTGCTTGTCAATTTTCAACGGATGCTCGCACTGGTTTTCAATGAATGTCTTTCTGGAAGCAGGGACAAAGGTCCGGATAAGCCTGTTTTTGTATAACTCATCCCATTTGACCGGGACATTGTAGACAAAAAGCTCAGCCAGCACCATATTCAGGTCCCGATCATTGCCGACGGTGCTTTCAACCGGCAAACAGATGATCTCCTTGCTGATGACCCTGACCAGGTCCGTCAACACCTTGCCAGGCCCCAATTCGATCAACAGATCGCATTCCTTGGCCGCGGACCTGATCGTCGCCACAAAATCCACCGGAGATACCACCTGTTTGGAGAAATATTCCCTTAAATTAACCTTGCCGCTGACAGCACCCGCGCTCATACAGGAATAAACCTTAATGCCCTTGCTGTTAAAAACAGCGGGTAATATTTTATTTTTCAGGATCTTCTCCGAGGCTTCCTTCATGAATGAGGAATGAAATGCATTGGAGACCTTAAGGGGATAAGCGGCAATGTTTTCTTTCTGGGCCAATGCCGTGATCTTTTCAATTTCCTTCTTCCCTCCGGATACGACGGTCTGGTTGGGATGATTGATATTGGCGATGACAATATTCCCTGGGATTTTCTCGATCAGGGCCGCGGCCTTGTCTTTCGAACAGAATAAGCTGACCATACTGCCCGCCAAATTGCCTGTGGCGGCCATCAATTCACCGCGCAATTGCGCAAATTTGATCAATGTTTCCTTATTAAAGGCCCCTGCTTTATAAAATGCCGTTAATTCGCCCAAACTGTGGCCAACGGTCAACTGCGGCTCAATGCCCAATCTTGAGAAGAATTCCGACCAGATAAGGGAACTTAACACAACCGAGGGCTGTGTTATCCTCGTGTCAGACAATGGTTTCTCAAATTCCTGCTGTTCTTCCCTGGTCAGGAATCTATCCGTCGCCGAATAAATTTTTTCAAAAAGAGGCAGTCGGCTTAATTTAAAAAGATCCCTGGCCCAGCCGTATCTCTCAACGAGGGCACGGGTCATGTTCAGCCGCTGCGAACCCTGCCCGGGGAACAAAAACCCGACACGGCTTTTCTTGACGGCAATGCTTAAGATGATGCGCGTTGCCGTATCCTTTGTTTTGATCCGGTAAACCTTCCCTTCTTCCATAGAAGATGTACCGATCTCCTGCTCAAGCAAAACCAGCGCGTCGTATAAATGCTCAGGGCTGTCGCTGACGATAACAACTTTGACAGGACGGCTATTCTTGACTTTTTGATTCAACAAGGCGGCCAGGTCAGCCATTTCCGCGATGCTGATATTGCGCAGGTCTTCCTTGAATTTCAGGATGAGTTTTTTCAAATGGATGATGGTCCGGGAGGTGAAGACAAAAACTTCCGTCTGCTGCTGGCTGACGAACAAGGCGCGCTCGTCGGTCCGGGGCTTTAATTCTTTCCTGGGCTTGTCCTTGGATTCGACGGTCACATGGCAATTGATCCCCCCGAAGCCCGCCGAGGATATGCCGGCCCGGGCGGTCGTTTCCGCGGACAGCCGTTCCCCCTGCATGATGGGGTATAAATTCTTTGCCTTGTCTTTAAAAACATCGTTGGGCTGAATACAAGTGGCCGTGGGCGGCAATACGCGCTGATTAACAGCCATGACCGCCTTGATCAAGCCACCGACACCGGCCGCGGCCTTGGTATGCCCCACTATGGACTTGAACGACGTGACCCCGCATCCCCGTTTATTCCTGTCGGCTTTTTTAATTGTCTTGTCTATGGCGGCGGCGATCCCTTCAAGCTCAACCCTGTCCCCCTTGGTCGTCCCTGTCCCGTGCCCTTCCACGAAATTGACATCGGATATCTTGTAATCCAGGTCTTTATAGGCCCTGCCGATGGCAAAGGACTGGCCGCTGGACGAGGGCTCCATGATGCCGCCTTTTCCGTCGGATGAGATCCCCCAGCCTTTGATAACGGCATAGACATAATTCTTGTCGCGGAGCGCGTCTTTTAATCTTTTTAACAAGACAAACCCGCAGCCTTCCCCGGGCAAAAAGCCGTTGGCTTTTTGGTCATAGACGCGCATCTGGTCACGGGCCAAAGCCCCGGCCTTGGCAAATCCCACCAGTTCAAAGGGGTCCAGGCTGATATCCACCCCGCCGGCTAAGGCCAGGTCCATATTGCCCATCTTCAACGCGTCCGCCGCGGTGGCAACCGCGAGCAGGGACGATGAGCAGGCCCCGTCAACGATATACCCGCCGCCTTTTAAATTTAAATAATTGCAGATACGTCCCGCGATGGTATTGGCAAGGCCGCCGGCCAAAGAATCTTCGGTGACGGGATAGAAAGCTGATTTAAAGATCTTTTCCATTTCAAACGCGGTTTGCCCCCGCTCTTCCGCGCTTTTTCCCTGATGCCCCAGCGTCGCGTTCAATACCTTCTGGACATACGGCCAGCGCAGGCGCAGGGTCTGGGAGCGGGTTTGTTCGCCGGTCAGCGTGTTGCCGACGATGACGCCGGTATTTTGAAGCGGGATCTCGCTTAACTTAAAGCCCGCGTCTTCGAATGTTTTAAGGGCAATATCCAGGGCAAGCCAGTGGGCGATGTCCGTTGATTCCACGGTTTTTTTGGGGATGCGGAGCCTTCCCCAGTCAAAATTGAAATTTTCCAAAAACGCGGCTTTGGTCAGGTAGGTTTTATCGGGTGTTTTCTGGTCTTCGCTGTAATATTCGCTTAACGGCAGGCGCTGGTCAAGCATTCTTCTAAACTGCACCCTGCGGGCCAGGATGTTTTCCCAGAGCTCATGGGCGTTGGACGCTCCCGGATAATAGCACGAAAGCCCGATGACGGCGATATCGGATGACCTGACTGACGCCGAAGGATGGTTTTTTTCGAGGAAATCCTCGACGATCTTGTGGTAAGCGCCCGTGATCTTCCCGGCGTTCCTCCATCGGTGGTAGGTCACATTATGCACGTCCATCATCTTGCATAATGTCAGGATGGGGAGGTTTTTCTGCTTTCGGAATTCCTCGATGCGCTCTAAAAGAGGTCGGCTCATAAGTTTTACCACTGTTACAATTGTAGTAACAATTGTAACAGCGATAAAAACCTATGTCAAACAATTATCCGCTAAAACTTGTACGTCAAGGTCACTTCGCCGATACTGACAAATTCCTGGTATTTGCCGCTCATCGTGTACGGCTCCCCTATGGCGGCAAACGCGCTGCCGACGCTGTTGACAATGCTGCGGGAAACGTAGAATACCCCTGCGTAAGCGACGTCCAGGGTCAGGTTTTTGGTAATATCATACCCGAAACCGCCGCTGTAGGCGTTTGAATCGCTGTCAGGGAACTCCGTGTCAAAATTGATCCCGGGGATAGGCGTCTGGTGATGGGAATAACCGGCACGGACCCTGAATTTATCCGTTACCGAGTATTCGGCACCCAAAGCCTCAGACCAGACCGATGTCCAATCCCTTGGTTGAGGGTTATTTAAACCCAGCGCGAAGAGTTGATTGCCATTGGTCACATTAGGATAGTAAACCGTCTGTTGTTTATACTGGGACCAGTCTGTCCAGCCTAAGTCAAAATTGATCTTCCATTTGCTGGTTGGCTTTAACGTGTAACCCAGCGTAACGCTTTGAGGCAGGGTGAATTTCTGGATAGCTTCAGTCGAAAACGATGTCCCGTTAAAGAACGGCGGCGATCCTAATGACCCCGGATTTAACCCATTCATATACAAAGTACCGTCATACCTGTGCTCAATGGGGCTTTTATAATCAATACCGAATTGGTTCATGTCATTTAATTTGAACAAGGCCGCGACGGTAAACCCCCAGGCATTGTCATCGGCCTTATATAAAATACTGCCGTCAGGGGTTTGGTTGACCTGCTCGCTATGCTCAAACTTGGACTGATCATCAATGGCCCCGACACCTATGGACCACTGGTCATTGATCTTGTAGGCACCGACGATCATATAATCCTGGTTGACAAAGCTGTCGCTTGTGGTGGAATAACGGGTAAAATTAGCCGGGCTATTGGACGCCCAGTCATTGCCCGCGCCATAATCAGAATTCTCTCCGATACCAACAAATAACTTGTCCTTGATAATAGGCATAGTCACATAGACATTGGGGAAAAAATAATTATCCTTGTTCATATTGACCGAATTACCTGAACTTGAAGTGTATTTGATGTCAGGCTGAAGGAAGGTCAGTCCCGCTGAGATCGATGGCCCCACAATTTGGGTAATACCCGCGGGGTTAAAATCAACAGCTGACGGCCTGTTGGCATCCCCGGTATCCGCTGTTCCCATGCCCAGGACAGCGGCATCAGGAAAATCAGTTTTAACGACGCCATTGTCGATAGCAAAAGCCCTTTGGGCAGAACAACACATTAGAAAGATACTGACAGCGACGATAACTAAACGGAATGGATACATTTTCTCCCTCCAGTTGTTAAGGGTTAAGCAATATGAATTATAAGTACACGTAAATTATACTTGGGGCACAGTCCGTCGGAAAGAAAAATCAGAAAAATTTTCAAAACTCAACAAGCGTCATCAGTTTGTTTAAAACCTCTTCCACGGCCGCTACAGGTAATTTAGATATAAACTGCGCTTTTCTGCTATTGTAATCCAAACTTTTTACCTGATCAGCCAGCACGACTCCCTGAATTTTATTGCCCTGCGGGATAATAACTTCAAAGGGATAACCTTTGATATGGCTGGTAATCGGACAAAATACCGCCAAACCGACTTTTTTATTATAGATTAACGGTGATATGGCCAAGGCAGGACGCTTACCCGTTTGCTCATGGCCCGCCTGTGGGTTAAAATTGATCCAGACAATATCGCCGCGTTGCGGCACATAATGAGAAGGCATTACCAGATCTCCAGGCCTTTTCTTTCACCAAAATCCTCTTCCTGATGCGTATTGGACTTATTCACACCATCCAAAAGACTTTTTAACTTAAATTTCTTCTCCGTTAACGGTTTTACAATGATACAGTTTTCTTTGATACCAATGTCAACACTTGAACCCTGGCTAAGATTAGTTTCCCGGGCAAATACTTTCGGGATCCTGAAGGCCAGGCTATTTCCCCACTTTTGGATTTGGACACGCATCACAACTCCTTTCGGCATGTATCTACAATAAGTATACACTATGGATACACCGAATCAAAGGCATTTTTGATATGTTTGATATCCGGTGCGCTTGTCTGATGGCGCACAATGGATATCACGTCAAACCTTGAAAGGATCTCCAGGGTATGGAATTTGTACTTTAAATAAGACGCGGCCATCCGGGAAAGTTTACGGATCTTCCAGGAATTCACCGCTTCATAAGGCTCTCCCTGATCAAGGGAATCGCGGGTTTTGACCTCAACAAAACAAACTGTTTTACCATCGCGGGCGATCAGGTCGATCTCACCTAACTTGTTGCGGAAATTTATCTCTAATATCTGGTATCCTAAAGCCTGCAGGTACTGCTTGGCCAAAAATTCACCGTAATTACCGAGAACCTTACTGTGCATGGCCTGATCATATCAGAAATATAATTATAAATCAATATATATTGATTATATATGAATAATTGTGTAGCGGAAAATAAGATAATAATACAGCATACAGGCAAGGCACAACAAAACTACGATCACACCGGACCAGGAAAATTTTTTAGTCATCAGCACTCTCCCTCAGAACCATCTCTTTTAGGCATTCCACCCATGCGGGGCGGACGTTCAGGCTTTCAGCCAATTGCCAGGCTTCTCCCCCGTGTTCTAAAAAAAGCTTCTTATATTCTACACCTATCTCAACCGTGGTTTCAAGACAATCCGCCACAAAAGCCGGTGAAAAGACCAATATCCTTTTCTTTTTTCCAGCCAGTTCTTTAATGACTTCATCCGTGTAGGGCTTGATCCACGGCGTTTTGCCTAACCGTGACTGGAAACAGATCGTATAATCTTCTTTTTTAAGGTCCAATGCCTGGGCTAATAATCGCGTCGTCTCAAAACATTGCGCCCGGTAACAATACTGGTTTTTGGAATGATACACCGAACAACAATCCCCCAGGCGGCAATAATTGTCACAGGAAGATTTAAGGATCTGATGTTCCGGCAAGCCGTGATAACTGAATAAATAATGATCAAATGGGGCTGTTGCTTTTTGGATATATTCTTTTCCTATCTCGGCAAATGCCTTGATAAAAAGCGGATCTTCGAAAAACTGAGCTTTCACCTTGATCTCGGGGATAACTTCCCAATCCTTGATCACATCCATGACTTCTTCGATCGTAGAACCGGTTGAGGACGAAGCATATTGCGGGTATAAAGGGATCACGATCAAACGCTTGAAGCCCTTATCCTTAAAATAAGGAAGGATAGATTTGATACTCGGATTTTGATAGCGCATGGCTAATTTTACATCAAAAGCTTCCCCCAATGCCCGGCCTAATAGTTTTTCCAACTCAAGGCCGTATATCTTTAAGGGAGAGCCTTGAGCGGTCCATAATTCATGATAACCTTTTGAGGATTGGGGCGCCCGGAATGGGGCGATGATAAGATTGATAAGCAGGAATCTGCGCCAGGCAGGGATATCAATGACCCGCGCGTCCATCAGGAATTCACGCAGGTATTTGCGCACATCCGCGACAGAGGGGCTGTCCGGAGTGCCCAAATTGACGATCAAAACACCAGTCTTGGTTTTCAATTTATTTGTGCAACGAATCTATGGGAGAGGTCACCATGTCCATCGTCCCTCCCACCATTTCCTTGACCATATAAAAACAGCCTTTTAAAAAACCACCGGTAAGGCCGAAGGGCAGGAATTTGGCGTTATTACCTTCCGTTCTGACATTATTGCTGACCTGGAACGGGGATGTCATGATCCTTTTGAAACCGTCCTGAAACTTGCCTGAAGTATCCGCGAAACCCGGAACACTCGCGAATACCACCGCCGCAACGATCAGCAGAGAAAGTATCCGTTTCATTATTACCACTCCAGCGCGCCGCCGGTCTGATACTCGGTAACGCGGGTTTCGAAGAAATTCTTCTCTTTTTTCAGGTCAATGACTTCGCTCATCCACGGGAAAGGATTAGTGCTCTTATATTGCTGAGGAAGCCGCAACTTTTCCAGGCGGCGGTCCGCGATATATTGCACGTATTCGCGAAGCATGGCGACGTTTAGCCCCAACACCCCGCGCGGCAGGCATTCCTGGGCGTAATTGCATTCCAGTTCCACCGCTATCTTGATGCGCTTGATCAGGTATTCCTTGAATTCCGGGGTCCAGCAATACGGATTTTCATCAATAATGGTATTGATCAATTCAATGCCGAAATTCATATGGATACTTTCATCGCGCAGGATATACTGGATCTGCTCGCAGGTGCCGGGCATGCGGTTTTGTCTTCCGAAAGACAACAGCGTCACGAAACCGCTGTAAAAGAAGATCCCCTCGGTAACCACGTAAAAAGCCACTAAATTATCGATGAATTTCTGCAAACCTTTCGGGGTTGACAGGTCCACATTGGTATCAACAATGCCGTCCGTACAGCTCATCGAGAATTCATCTTTTTCATAGATGGCCTGATTCTCGCGGTACATATTGAAAATTTCGGTCTCATCGAGGGACAAAGATTCAACGATATACTGGAAGGTATGCACGTGGACAGCTTCTTCAAAAGCCTGACGCAGTAAATACTGGCGGCATTCGGGATTATCCACCATCCTGTAGATCGAAAGGACGATATTATTGCCGACTAAGGTCTCAGCGGTTGAAAAGAAACCCAGATTGCGCTTGATCACATGGCGCTCATCAGGAGTGAACGCGTCATTGTTCTTCCATTGCTCGATATCCCTCTGCATGGAAACTTCCGTCGGCATCCAGGTATTGGCGCAGGCATCCAAATAATAATGCCAGGCCCATTTGTATTTGATGGGGACCAGCTGATTGACGTCCACAGTGCGGTTATTGAGGATGATACGTTTGCTGTCAGCGGAAACGCGCTCACGCGTCATGCGTATGCCGCCGGAACATTCGGGGGATTCTGACATAAATTTCCTTTTCTGTTTCTATTGGCAGGATTCGCAATCCTGCACAGGCTCGGCGCCGGGTTTCTTCGCGGGGGCATCAACGACCTTGCCCTTGTCATCGCGTTCGCGCTGCCCTACTACATTAGCATATTTGGTGATATCAAGGGTGCTTTTTTCAATACGGGTGGCACCCATTGAACGCAGATAATAGGTGGTCTTCAGGCCCTTTTCCCAGGCGTGCATATACATATCGCTGATCTTCTTGCCGCTGGGTTTGGCCTGATATAAATTCAAAGACTGGCCCATGTCGATCCACTTCTGTCGGCGGCTGGCAGCCTCGATGATCCACTCATAATCAATTTCAAAAGCGGCGGCGTATTTGGCCTTGAGCGTTGACGGCACGCGGGTGATCTCCTGCACACTGCCGTCAAAATATTTCAGGTCATCGATCATTTCCTGGTCCCAGATGGAAAGCTTCTTCAAGTCTTCCACCAGGCATTCGTTGATCACGGTGAATTCCCCGGAGAGATTGCTTTTGACAAAGACATTCTTGTACATCGGCTCAATGGACTGGGTGACGCCGGTGATATTGCCGATCGTTGCCGTTGGGGCGATAGCCATGATCAGGCTGTTGCGTAACCCGTTTTTCTTGATCGAGGTACGCAAAGGCGACCAATCCATGCGCGCGGAACGGTCCATGGACAGATATCCGCCCCGCTCTTTTTCCAAAAGCGCTATCGTATCAATGGGCAAAAGCCCGCGCTCCCATTTGGAGCCTTTGAAGGTTGAATACACCCCGCGTTCCAAGGCCAATTCCATGGAAGCCGTGATCGCGTAATAAGAAACCGCTTCCATGCTTTCGTCGGCGAAATCCACCGCTTCATTGGAAGCGTAGCTGTAATTAAGGGAATACAAGGCATCCTGAAAGCCCATGATCCCTAAACCGATCGGGCGATGGCTTTGATTGGCCTTCTTGGCTTCAGGCGTCGGATAATAATTGATATCAATGACATTATCCAGCATGCGCACCGCGGTGCTGACCGTTTCCTTGAGCTTCTGGGTATCAATGCCCTTGTCGCTGACATGGGCGGCAAGATTGATGGAGCCCAAATTGCAAACCGCGGTCTCCTCTTTGGAAGTATTTAACAGGATCTCCGTGCACAAATTCGAGCTGTGCACCACACCGGCGTGGTCCTGCGGCGAGCGCACGTTGGAAGGGTCTTTCCATGTAAGCCACGGATGGCCTGTTTCAAAAACCATGCCCAGCATCTTGCGCCACAACTGCACCGCGGAAACCGTCTTGAAATTCTTGACCTTGCCTTCCTTGGCCAATTGCTCGTATTCTTCGTAGCGTTTCTCAAAAGCCTGTCCGTAGATATGATGCAGTTCCGGGGCTTCGGACGGAGTGAATAATGTCCAGTCCGCGTTAGCCTTGACCCTTTTCATGAAAAGGTCAGGGATCCAGGTGGCCGTATGCATATCATGCGTGCGGCGGCGTTCATCGCCGGTATTCTTGCGTAATTCAAGGAATTCATCGATATCCAGATGCCAGATCTCCAGATAAGCGCACATGGCACCCTGGCGTTTGCCGCCCTGGTTGACCGCCAAAGCCGTATCATTGGCCACCTTTAAAAACGGGATAACGCCCTGGCTTTTGCCGTTGGTGCCCTTGATGCGGCTGCCCATGGCGCGCACACTGGTCCAGTCATTGCCCAAGCCGCCGCTCCATTTGGAAAGCATGGCGTCATCCTGGATGCATTTGAAGATATGAAAAAGATCATCTTCGATGGTGGTCAGAAAGCAGGACGATAATTGGGGATGGCGTGTGCCGGAATTAAAAAGTGTCGGTGTGGATGACATGAAACGGAAGGTCGAAAGGATATTATAAAACTCGATGGCCTTTTCATTTTTCTTTTCGCCTTCATTGACCGCCAGGCCCATCGAAACCCTCATCCAGAAGATCTGGGGCAATTCAATGCGGCGGTCTTCCCAGTGGATGAAATAACGGTCATACAAGGTCTGCAATCCCATATAGCGGAAAATAAAATCGCGTTCCGGGACAATGGCCTTGCCTAAGGCCTTTAAGTCAAAGAGTTTTAGCGATGGATCAAGCAATTCATGCTGGACGCCCTTTTGGATATAGGCCGCCAGATAATCGGGATATTCGGCGCGCATGCGCTCAAATGAAACTTCCGTTCCCAGGGCTTCCTGATATTCCATTAAAAGCAGCAAGCGTGCCGCCACAAATCCGTAATTCGGCTCTTTCTCTATAAAGGAGCGCGCGGCCATGACATTGGCCTGGAACAGCTGACGGTCAGTCATGCCGTTAAAATAACTCTTAACAGCCTCTTTGAAAAGCTGGTCTACGGAGACATCCGCCAGGCCTTTGGAGCAGGTCTCAAACCTGAAGCGCACTTCATCAAGGTCAATGGGCCGTTCGGCGCCCTTATCATTCTTGATGACTAAATTCTTGACCCATTCAATGGATTCTTCGACCTTGATCTTGCCGCGGTTGCGGCGGGCTTTGGCACGGTCTTCTCTGTATATGATATAACGCTTGGCCACTTCATGATAACCCACGGCCATGATCACTTTTTCAGCGATGTCCTGCACTTCCTCAATATGGATGGATTTACCGTCCGGCCATCTGGTGCGGATCTCGGAAACGACCTTCTCGGTCAATTCCTGGGCCTTTTCAATTAAGATCTCATTATAGATGCCCTTGTTCTGGGCGATCAGGGCCTTGGCAATGGCCAGGGCGATCTTTTCCTGTTTGAATGAAACCACCTTACCGTCGCGCTTGATCACCGAATACAATTCAAATAATTTGCGGCGCTCCGCGTGGAAACGGCGGTAGCTGGCATAGCGTTCGCCGGCTTCCTTATATCCGTTTTCATACAGCTGGCGGATCACTTCATCCTGGATCTCTTCAACCGTCAGGAAAGGCCGCTGGATCCCCCGCTCTTTTAAAACCGCCACGACACAATCAGTCACCTTCTGGGCATTCTTCATGACCTCATCGTTAAGCTCTGATTCCCTGGGAAGGCCGATCTGTTCTTTGAACGAATTGGCTACGGCGTGGGTGATGCGGCTGGGGATAAACTCGATAATTTGACCATTGCGTTTCTGGACCTTGATGTCGAAATTGGCGGCGGTTTCTTGAGACATCCGACTTTTCCTCCTAAACGGTAAAAAAGCTAAAAAACACTATATATATGGGTGACTGCTTCCTACAATACTACATATAGTAGTTATGTAAAACTCTCAAGTCAAACTCTTTTTCATTTTTTTTATCCTACCGCGCAACGTTTATCTCGTCGAAGTAAAACGTTTTTCAACTTCCTGCCAGTTGACGACATTCCAAAAAGCCGCGATATAATCGGGACGGCGGTTCTGGTAATGCAGGTAATAGGCATGCTCCCATACATCAATACCTAACAGGGGAGTTTTCCCTTCCATCAAGGGGCTGTCCTGATTAGCCGTTGATGAGACCTCAAGCTTACCGTCCTTGGCGACGGAAAGCCACGCCCAGCCGCTGCCGAAACGGGTGGTTGCCGCCTGGGCGAATTTTTCTTTAAACGCGTCAAAAGAACCAAAGGCCCCATCGATGGCCGCGGCTATCTTGCCTTGCGGCTTGCCGCCGGCATTAGGGCCTATAATGGTCCAAAAAAATGTATGATTAGCATGGCCGCCGCCGTTATTGCGCACGGCATTGCGGATATCTTCCGGTATCGCGTTGATATTGGCGATCAATTGCTCGACGGATTTGCTCTCCAGGTCAGCCTTGCCCTTGATGGCGTTATTGACATTATTGATATAAGCCTGGTGATGCTTGGTGTGGTGGATCTCCATGGTGCGGGCATCGATATGCGGCTCTAAGGCATTGTACGGGTAAGCCAACGGGGGTAATGTATACGCCATTTTAGTCTCCTTAATATTTATTAATGATGTCCGCCGCAGCCGCAGGCCTCGCCTTTGACGGCTTTGAGAACTTCTTCATAATTGGGTTCACTGGCCACTTCTTTGACCAATTGGATATAGGTAACCTTGCCGCTTTCATTGACCACAAAAATGGAACGGGCCAGAAGGCTTAAACCTTTGATCAAAACACCATAGGTCTCGCCGAAATTACCGCGGTAATCAGACAGGGTCTTGACAGCGGTTGCACCTGCGGCCCCGCACCAGCGCTTTTGCGCGAAAGGCAGGTCCTTGCTGATCGTCAAAACAACGACATCGGAAAGCTTGGAAGCTTCCAGATTGAATCTTTTGGTCTGAAGATCGCAGACAGGCGTATCCAGTGACGGAACAACGGATAAAATGACTTTCTTGCCCTTATAAGAAGACAGCTTGACCTCAGAGAGATCATTAGCCACCAGGGTGGCATCAGGAGCCTGATCCCCTACTTTTACTTCATGACCGGTCAAGGTCAATGGATTGCCTTTCATGGTGATAGCACCGGCACGTTCTGTCATATGATTATTCTCCTTATTTTTCTAATTGAGTTTTGTAAACTTGCGCGGCAATAACTCCGCCGATAATTGGCGCCAGCCAATAAAGCCAGGCATTTTGTAAACCGCCCCCTAAAAGAGCCGGGCCGGTATAACGGGCAGGATTCATGGAGCCGCCGGTAATGGGCCCTCCCATCATAATATCCAAGGCGATGGTGAGTCCAATAAACAAGCCGCCAACCTTGGGGGCCCGCGCGTCAACCGCTGTGCCGTAAACCACGAATACAAGAAAGAAGGTCAGGATCATTTCAGTCACAAAGCCCATTGGCGCGGTTATTCCGGTTCCTAAAGCAGGTGTGCCCATGCCGATAGCTTTCAGGGCATCCATGGGAACGCAAAGCATAAGCAAAAACGAGGCAAAGACAGCGCCAAAGCATTGGGAAAAAATATAGCCGACTGCGTTTTTAGAATTGATTTTTTTAGCTGACCATAATCCGATGGTAACCGCTGGATTCAAATGGCCTCCGCTGACCGCGGCTGTAGCTGAAACCATGACGCCGATGGCCAACCCATGGGCCAGAGCGATGCCTGTAAGCCCAAGCTTGCCACCGCTGAAATGGTCCGCCACGATCGATCCCACGCCGATAAAAATTAGCGTGAAAGTGCCGATAAATTCCGCGATCAATGCTTTTTTATTCATCATTATTTAATTCCATGTTGAGGTATCAGACATAATACAATTTTCTTTGTATTTGTCAATGGTTTGATATAATCAAAACTATGTTCACCTACACCACAAAGATCAGGCTTCACGATACAGACGCCGCGGGCATTATTTTCTTTGCCAACCAGTTTAAGATCATCCATGACGCCTATGAAGAGCTGATGGAAAAATTCGGCTGGAGCTTCAAGGCCATGCTCAAGGACACCAATTATTTCCTTCCCATCGTGCACGCCGCTTCTGATTTTAAAACCCCGGTCTTTGTCAGCGACAAGATCGCCATAGGCATTAAAGTCGGCCATGTCGGCAGGACGTCATTTTCATTTGTATACACCCTCAAACGCGGAAAAACCCTGGTAGGAACAGCAAAAACCGTGCATGTGGCCATCAACCAAAAGACCGCCAAAAAGATCCCCTTACCACCCGCTCTGCGCAAGCTTCTGGTCAAACACTATCATTGATCATTATGCATTTTTCGTTCAAGAAAAATAATGATACCCGGCATAACTTTAAATCCTAATTCCTTTGCTTTTTGTAAATCCGCCAATGACTTATCATAAACTTGCGTTTTAAAATAGTCCATGCCACGTCCAAAATAAGCGGCGGCATTTTTAGGGTCAATTTCGATAGTCTTGGTATAATCAGCCATAGCCATATCCAAACTTGCACGCTTATCAAGAAAAAGCGCACGTTTGTAATAAGCTATTGAATCATTGGGATTTAATTGGATAGCATGTGTGTATTCAAACCATTCTTGCCCCTGATCTTTGGGCATATTATTGTGCCCAGACACATTTGACAGGCGCTTTATCACATCAATAAGCCTTGGATCGACTTTTTTTCCCAATTCCCGTGCTTTATTGATGTCTTCTAAAGCTTTAACATATTCCTTCTTTTCAAAATATTGGATCCCACGACTATAATAATCGTTAGGATTATCAGGATTGAATTTGAAATTTTGGGGACCATATCGAAGATCATCGTGTTTCTTCTTTGATAATTCAGGATTGATCTCAATAGCTTTCTTATAATTCAAATGAGCTTTAACAGGATCACCGATCAGGGCATAAATATTTCCAAGATTAAAATATGCATCTGCGTACTTGGGATTAATTTCAATGACCTTGTTAAAATCATCAACGGCTTTAGGCCAATTGTATTGTTTCGTATAAACGTTACCACGTATATAATAGGCATCATATTCAGCAGGATTTAATTTAATAGCCCTGTCACAGTCAGATATGGCTTGGCTTAAATTATTCAAGAAGCAATAAACTTGACCTCGGGAGTAATAGCTACTCGCATACCGAGAATTTATTGAAATTGCTTTATTATAATCAGAAATTGCTTTGTTATATTGACCCTGGATACTGTAAACACACGCCCGACCAATATAACCAGAAAAAGGTGCTCCCACTTGTCTAGACCAATATTACAGCTTATTGATCCCTGCCCGATAATCCTCTCAAACCTTTAAGGAAATCTTGAGGGATTTCATTTCCCATGCCTAGAGACTCTATTTTGTGTACATCGTCCCAAGCATTGTCATAATTTTTTAAATAAACTTCAGCAAAGGCACGATCAAGATACGCTAAATCATTCTTGGGATCAATCCCTATAGTCTTATTTAAATCAATGATGGCTTGATCTGGATTATGTTGCTGAACATATAGATGACCACGATGTTCGTAGAATTTTGGATCGTTAGGATTAAGTTCTATAGCTTTGCTAAAATCAGAGATGGCTTGAGATAAATTATCTTGTTTGTAGAAAGCTAAGCCACGATTATCATAGGCGCCTGCATCGTTTGGATTAAGTTTTATGGCTTTGCTAAAATCAGAGATAGCTTGAGATAAATTATCTTGTTTATCATAAACAAGACCACGGTCATAATAAGCATTTTCATAATTGGGATCGATTTCTATAGCTTTATTATAATCAACAATAGCTTGATCTAAATTTCCTTTATGTTCATAAGATATCCCTCGTCCTATATGAGCTTTGACGCTTTGAGGATTGGCTTCAATAATTTTGTTATATAATTCTATAGCTTCATCAAAATTATTATTAATATTGTATTCCCTTGCCTTATTTAACTCATCTTCTTCAGAAATTTGAGCGAAACAATTAAAAGTAATTACAAATAAAAAAATAAAAACCATAATAATTTTTTTCATTTTTCAAGTCTCCAGATCGATTTCTAATTAGGTTCTACTATTTAATCACTAATATTATTCCAAACAATCTTTAAAAGACCAAAGAACATAAAGATAATTGTCCAAAATACAAAATTTTGAGCTTTAGGAACTTTACTTAAGGTTGATAAAAAATAGCACATAAAGCATGCCGAGCAAACTATGCCTAACCACGTCAATATAGTGAACCATTTTGGATCTTTATCTTCCATGATCCTTCAACTGACAATTAGATGTTTTCAATGCTATCATTTCCAGTCCTGAGTATATTATCCAAGGCGTACTATACAACAACGACGAATGCCGTCGCTCCATATTGTAATAATCAAAATAATCCTTTAAACCGTCTTGTGCTTCTGGAATTGTTTGATACCCTTTGATATAAATATCTTCATACTTGACCGTCCGCCATAGACTTTCAACAAAGATATTATCTAACGCACGACCTCTGCCGTCCATGCTGATTGTGATTTTGTTTTGTAATAGAACTTGTGTAAATTCCTCACTGGTAAACTGGCAACCTTGGTCTGTATTTGACCTTCCCCCGATAAACTGGACAGCTTGCAAGTAGAGTCTCCGCAGGGTAAACTACCCTAAACAAGGAGGCCTAAATGCCAAAATTAAAACATACGGAAGAACAAATTATTGCAATACTAAAGC
>Ga0265338_10000291_pt1 | contig 90081 bp, 51 predicted proteins | sample 42126metaG_FD_193579 | JGI IMG/M metagenome (GOLD analysis project Ga0265338, IMG submission 193579) | Rhizosphere microbial communities from Carex aquatilis grown in University of Washington, Seatle, WA, United States - 4-21-26 metaG | ecosystem: Host-associated > Plants > Roots > Rhizosphere...
TGTTGCTTGGCACGGCTGTGGGGGATGCGCTTGGGTTGCCCGCAGAAAATCTTTCGGCTGAGAAAATTCACAAACGCTGGAATGGTAAATGGAAAATGCGTTTCATTTTCGGCAAAGGAATGGTCAGTGATGATACCGAACACACTTTGATGGTTGCACAGGCTTTACTTGAACACCCAGACAATGCGACCAAATTTCAACGTGCTCTTGCCTGGAAATTCCGTTGGTGGTTCGCTGGGTTGCCTGGGGGCGTTGGCTTGGCCACGGCTAAATCCTGCATCAAATTGTGGATGGGATTTGCTCCAGAAAAATGTGCGGTTGTCTCGGCTGGCAGCGGCCCGCCAATGCGTAGCGCTATCATCGGAGCATATTTCGCCACGGAGCCGGAACAAAGAAAGGCATTTGTATTGGCATCAACGCGATTGACCCACCGGAGTTGGCAGGCGGAAACTGCTGCCTTGGCCGTTGCCGAATCCGCAGCGTTGGCAATGACAAACCAGCATGGAGATGCCTCAAAGGTGTTTGATGCCCTTGCCGTGCTTTCGGAGGAATCTGAATGGCAAAGCATCATTTTCAAGATGAAAACCTCCTTGGCAGAGGCTGATTCCGTGTCAGATTTTGTCCGAAGTTTGAATTTGAAGCGTGGTGTGACCGGTTATTCTTTGCACGTCGTTCCCGTGGCGCTATACGCATGGCTGCGTCATCCAGACGAATTTCGCACCGCACTTGCTGCTGCTCTGGATTGCGGTGGGGATACGGACACTGTTGGAGCGATCTTGGGGGCGTTGTCGGGTGCTGTGGTTGGAAAAACAGGAATCCCAATTGAATGGCTCAACGGAATCTGGGAGTGGCCAAGGTCAACATCTTACATGGAAAAAATTGCGGCAAATTTGGCCGAACAAAAATCTTCGAGACAGCCGGTTGGTTCCGTCGGTTGCTTTTGGCCAGCAATCATATTGCGCAATTTCGTTTTCATCAGCGCAGTTTTGGTTCATGGGTTCAGACGGCTGGCCCCGCCATATTGAAACGTCTCTTTTTTTGCCCTAGTGCTATCCTTTGTAAATGACAAAGTAGTGCCAGTGAAAGTGCCAGTGAATGGGTGATGAATGAGTAATTGGTGAGTAGTTGATTGGTATTGGGTGCGTAATCGCTGGTGCTTGACAAACGTGCAGAAATGCCTGATTCTATTGGCGTTCGTTAGTTATGAGGCTGTTCGCCTCTGGTGGTGGGGTGGTAATCGCGGAGTAGTGGATTTTGAAAAAATCCACTGACCTCGTTCGATTCCGACCCTCGCCTCCAATTCTTATCGATTCTCTGTCGACGACTCGGGAATTGGTCGAGGCATGAGGAAGGGCCTTACAGGCTCGAATCTGTTTTTGTCCGTTTTATCTCGCGGGAGCGGTTTCCGATGTTTGCAGCGTCACCGGGCCAAGCAGGCCGGACGGCACTAACGCATTGTCGGGCTTAAACTGCGTGGGATTTGATTTCGTTAACCGTTGATCTGTGGAAAGACGGCTGTCGCCGATGAGGCGGTTTGGCCATTGGTTGATAACATCAATCTCCAGGGTGTTGCCTTTTTCTTTGATGGCACTGCCGATATCAACCCGCCAGGGCGCACACCAGACCACGCCGAGGGATTTGCCATTCAGACGCACTTCGGCAATGTCTTTGACCACGCCCAGATCGAGATAGACCGGCGCCTTTTTTGACTGACTGACAATGGACTTTGGCAGATTGAAACTTTTTCGGTAAATGGCCTTCCCGGAATAGAACTGGATGCTGGCTTCCGGCCGCTGCGACCAATCGTCCAATTGGTTGAACTCAACCTTTGTCGGGCCTCCCCATTTGGGATCGAAACTTACCTCCCACGCGCCATCCAACTCCAGCGCAGCTTTCAGCGCGGGGAAATTAGAGCCGGGCAGGGGTCTTTTCTTGCCTGCGGTCATGGGGTTGAAGACGAGAAAGAAACTTTGCCGCGCCGCCAGTTGAAGTGGCACAACGGTAACATCTTTTTTTTCACAGTATTCCGGCAAGGTGCGCCGCGTTCCTGTCACCGGGTCCCACAACTCCGGCTGCTTTCCATCCACGCGGAAGGCAGCCTCGACATTTTTAGCAGCATCCGACTGGTTCGAGATGAAATAAATGTCCGTCTCACCCACGCCATAATGAATCCAATCGAAGTCGGCTGGCGCCCCGCCCTCCTCGATCCCGAAGTCCTGCGAAATTCCATTGGTCGCGAGTAAATCCGCCAGACCATAGCCCCAAACCACATGGCCCTGGCCCAGGGCTCGTTGACCTGCGGTGGCCATCGGCGTTGTTCCCCAAATCTCATTCGCGAGCGACTGTACTTCGGCATCGCACTGCGGATAGTTTTGCAGGCCCGCCGCCGAAACGGGACGCGGTCCGAGCACAACGGTTGCGCCAGCCTTCACCAGTTCTAAAATCTTGCGCAACGATTCCGGCGCCACCGTATCCCGCGTGGGCGGTAGCACCAGATAACGATAGGAAACGTCGTCCGGCAAAACCAACCGGCCCGCTTTCACCGTCATCCGGTTTATCAGGACATCGGTGTTCACCAAGTCGGCATTGCAGCCAGCCGGCAGGGCAGGACGCATGGCGGTGCGGTCAGGGCATTCATAGGGCATCGTGTCCCCGGTCCAGTAAGCGAAATCCGCCATGAACTTTCCCTGGCGCAGCATGAGCTGGCAGCGCGACAGGTATTCGGTGAACGCGTGGGCCATGTTCCACCAAGTGATGTTACGATTGAATTGCATCCCGACTCCGTTCCACACCCAGCCCGGCTGGTCATCGCCAGCCGGCTGGAGACTGTAGGCGTGGAAGACCACGCGTCCCAGACCGTCACAAAAGGCGCGGTCGGCGGTGGCTTTAACCGAGAACGGGGGATTGTAAAGATCGTAGCCGCCGTTCTGGGTGTAGGAAGTGAATGTTTCCGCCTGGCAAAAAGGCTTCCCATAAGTGTGTGCCGCCGATGCCGCCAGGCGAACGGAATTCAATCCGAAGCCATAGGGAAGAGCCCGCTGCACCAGCGGAGTATTCGGATCCATGTGGTGAATCTCGATCTGGCGGTCAAGCAATTTACCGGTGATGGGGTCCCGCTGCGCGTGCCAGGCTTCACCCATGGGCAGCTCGGCGCAGGCCTCGATACGCAACCCGTCGGCAATGGCCGAGGCCCAGCCGTAGCCGCCTTCGGTGGAAAATTTCAGGCCCATGTTCTCCAGGCGTTGCGCAAAATATTCGAAATGATTCTCAACATACAGGTCGGAGATAGTTTCCCGATAGTCATGCAAAAACCGGTCGCTCAGTGCCCAGGAGCCGATCACCTGTCCCTCAAGTGCGGGCATCCACGGTGTCAGGTCGTAGCCGCGGCGGCGCTGGAACTCCTGACGAAACTCTGATGTCCAGGTCTGCGCGCCGTTCTCGTAGCTGTCTTCGTGCACGTGCGTCCATTGCCGGCCGGCAAACGAGCGGTCCATGAGCACGAGTTTATCGATCATCTGCCCCAAATGATAATCGAGTGCTTCCCGGCTGAAGAAATCGGGACTGCGGCTGCCGTCCTTATTGCGGACGGACGTGTAGCCGAAGCGCAGGATGGTCCAGGAACCCGGCGGCGCTTCCCAATCAAGCGAACCATCCGGCTGCATTTTTGAAGTGATATCAATGACTTCGCCGGGCTGGATGCTTCCGGGAGTGGCCGGAGCCGCCGAGCGTCTGTAAAACACATCCAATCCCCCGGCAGGATACGTGTTAAACATTTGGGCGGCGGTCTTGAACTTGTTTTCCTCCCCCTCCGCTTTAACGTCCGCCGGGCTGGCCGCCGTTCCATCTCGGGCAGGACACGCCAACACGACCACGTCAGAATACTTCTCGCCCTTCACCGCCGCCGTGTCCAAAACGCATTTGATGTGCTGGCCACCGACCAGGAGGCGCGTGGTGCAGACGAGCTTTTTCATCGACAGCTCGGGCGTCATCCAAGGGACTTTGCAACTCCAGCCGACGTCATTATTTAAGACGATTTCCAGCTTCAGCCGTTTCGCTTCCTCAAGGACGTGCTGAAAAAGCGCCGGCCATTCCGGTTTGAGGTAATTTTCGAATGGAAACACCAGCACGACCTTGATCCCCTGCTCACGCATGGCCGAAAGATCCTGGCTGATGGCCTCCCGGCTGCACCTCTTGTCCTGCCAATACCAGAACGCGGCACACTGCGCATCGTCGGATGGCGATTGAAAGGCTTTTGCCAGCAGTTCGTGGGCTGGCTCATTTTTTTCGTCTGCCCAGGCGATGCTTCCTGCCAGGGCCATGGCCGGGATCAGAACCCAGATGAATTTAACGGCAGAGCAAGGATTTGTTTTTAGCTTCTCGATCAATGTAAATCTTTCTTTCGCCAAAGCTTACGCTTGAATTTACTGTAGGCACATGCAGATAAGCCTGCATCAGCGTTCTGCGGTGGAAGGTTGGCTGGTGCCCTCATTCCAACTAGCTTTCATCTCGTCCAACATCTTATGCAGGTCCACGTCCTGCCAGCCATGCCCTTTGAGCGGGCCAAAGGTGATCCTTCCTTGGAAAGGGGGATCGGCATGGGACAGAAAATTGTCGAGTAGATGTACGGCGTTATTCAGGTAATAATCATCGGCATCTCCAACAGAGATGTGAAGCTTGCCCTGAAGTTTAGGACCAATGGCCTTCCAGTTCTGTTCCATTATCAGGCGCAGGTCGTGGGCTTTCCATTCTTCCGTCACTTGATGGTTGATGGCACCGGTTACTGGATTCCAAGGAATAGCCGGCTGCCCGCCGGATGCACGTGGTCCAAAAACTGCGTTCCACGCGCACCAGTCACAACCGGACATCGTCCAGCAATCACCCCGGCCAAGAACATTTTCAATCTGCAACTCACGGCGCAGGGTGAGGCGGACTTCCCCATCAACAGTGCGTTCACTGGGCCGTTCCCAACCGTAATGATTCACATAGACGTTAGTGTCGCTGTACAGATTCACCAGTTCAAAAGCCCGAAAATCTACCGGGTCAGGGCATGCACTCCAAACACCATTGAAAAAGTCGGTATAGAAAACCTGCAACGCCAGGGCGGCCCATCCGCCAGTCGACAAGCCGGAAAGGATGCGGCCAGACGGCTGGCCCAGGGCGCGGAACCGCGATTCAACATAAGGAATCAGTTCCTGCGTAACGGCATCTCCAATTGGTCCATTGTTGGCAGAGTTGACCTGAAAAGGATCACCGTAGGGACCCTCGCCATCCAACTGTAAAAGAATCATTCGCGGTGTGTCATCAGCCAGCCAGGTTTTTCGAAAATCGGATTTTTTAGCCATCAATGAATTCACAACGGAATAACGGGTGCCATAGCCGCCGATACGTACCCATAGAGGATATTTTTGCTTCGGTTCGGAATCATAGCCGCGGGGCAGAATGACACTAGCGCGCAAAAAAAACGGTCGACCGTAAAATCGGGTTAACAGACTTGATTGGACGTGGACGAATTTTACGAGGGCGGTATCAGTTGGCAATATTTCCTCTGGGATTCGGTGATTCAGCAAAAGCTGGATCGTGCCTGGTGCGGGCGGCAGGTGAAATTTTTGAACGTCGCTGAAAAGATTGCCCGACTGGTTTGGCACAAATGATCCATTATTAGGATCAAGCAATGCCTGGACGAAATAATCACCAGCAGGTAGTTCGGTGAGATCATGGATTGGGCAGGCTATGGCCTGTTGATCCAAAATGATTGATGTATCCGTCGTGAGCGCATCTGCATCGCGCGCGAGGACGCACGGTGCATTTTGTCCCGTGCGGGTGACCGTCAGGCGCGGTTCGGTTTTTTCGTCCCGGCCTAGGACGATGATCATCCGCCCGGTTTGGGGGCCATCAACCAGGCCTTTTGCCATATGAATCTCAAACTGCCAACGGTTGGTCTCGCCGGCCAAACCGGTTGAAACAAGAAAAAGTAGTCCCCAATAAAAACGTGGCCTAAGCACAAAATGGCAGCGTCCTGAGTGCATGAAGGTCTTTACCATGATTCATCACCGGCTGCTTTTCTCGTGTTTGAGAAACCATTCATAAAGCTCGGAGCGGTCATAAGTCTGCGTCCAGACGTCGTGTTTCGCATCTGGGTATACGGTGAGTTTGATGTCTTTGCAACCGAACGCTTTCAAGGCTGCGACCATTCGTTCAGATTCCGCCTCGGCCATCACGGGGTCTTTGCCGCCATGGAATGCCCAGATAGGTAAAGCCTTCAGAGCTTCGTCTCTTGGTTTGTTGAATCGACATATGATTAACCCAAGAACGTCCCCGCCTCCAGAAATCGGCGCTGCGGCTGCAAAGCGGTCTGGATAGGTCGTAGCCAGGCTCCAAAAGCCGAATCCACCCTGGCTCAGGCCGGAGAGATATGCGCGATTTGTATCTGCTGCATATTTGTCTATGACATCATCAAGGACACCGAGAATTGCGTCATCGGACCACTTATGTCCAACGGGGCATTGCGGTGAAACCATGATGAAAGGGAAGTTCGGGTGTAGTGCGATATACTCTGCGGGTCCGTGCCCCGTCGTTTTCCAGATATTCGTTCCGCACTCGCCGATACCATGCATAAAAATGATCACGGGCCCACGATGGCCATCAGATTTTTGATAACCTTGGGGCAGGAAAAGTAAATACCTGTAAAGATGATGTGGACGTTGTCATGGACAGAATAATTGCCGGGCGGACTTTGAGCCCGTTTCCCGCTTGCATGGTGGAGCAGGAAGTGGTCAAGGCCAGCGAGACGAAGGCAACAGTTGTAGCAAAACAAAATATCGGTCCGCCTTTCCCGGAAGGTGCCTTCGATTTACCTGCCGCATTCATTGCAAATCACTCGGTGGAAGGTCTTTCGGAGAGAATCCAAAGGCTTTGTTTGGCGTCGGTCCCATTGTCAGTATCAGTTTCCCGCCCGAAATAATCTCCTCATGCGAAATCCAGCTGCGCGTTATTGGCTGGCCATTGAGGAATGCTGATTGAATGTATTGATTTGCCGGTGAATTATTTCTCGCGACTACGGTGAACGAGCGGCCTTTGGAAAATTTCGGGTCCAGTTTCAAGGTGTCTTTGTCCATGAGTGGAGCGCCAAGAACGTAAATTCCACTGGTGGGGTCGACAGGGTAGAAGCCCATCGCTGTAAAAACAAACCACGCGGATGTCTGTCCGCAATCGTCGTTCCCGCAGATGCCGCCCGGAGTGTTGTTGTAGAGCGAGTTGGCGATCTGTCGCACGCGTGCCTGTGTTTTCCAGGGTCGACCTGCATAATTGTAGAGGTAGGCGACATGATGGTCGGGTTCGTTGCCATGTGAATACATGCCAATGACGCCCGTGACATCGGGGATCGATGTCAGGTTGGGAATGACATCCTTAGTATCAAACATCTCGTCCAGGCGGTTGACGAATTTATCGTCACCACCCAGTTTAGTGATCAGCTCGGGGATGTTTTGCAGAACAAAAAAGTTATACTGCCAGGCATTGGCCTCGGTGTACTCGTTGAAATTGATGCTGTTGATCTCCCGTTCGCCGAAGGGAGTTACCCAGCTTCCATTTGTGCTTTTGCCGCGCATGAAGCCAGTGGATGAGTCGAAGACATTTTCCCAGTTATAAGAACGTCTGGAATATTTTGCGGCCAAATCATCTCGGCCAAGGGCTTTTGCAAAACGGCCGATGCAGGCGTCGTCATAAGCATATTCCAATACTTTCGAAACGCTTTGTACTCCTTTGCCGGTCGGAATGAAACCCCGGTTCCGATAGGCATCTTGTTGCGCACGATTGTTACTCGTGGAGGCGACCATGTCATCCAGTGCCTCAGTGGAATTCCAGTTCCGGAAACCTTTTAGATAGGCTTCGACGATGACGGGAATCGCATGGTTCCCGATCATACACCAGGTTTCTTTGCCGCCTTCAGGCCACACCGGCAGTGTTCCCTGGCCGAATATTTTGTAATGCTCCAACATCGTGTTCACGAAATCATTGATTCGGGCCGGCTGAATCAGGGTTAGCAGCGGATTTTCTGCGCGGAAGGTGTCCCACAGCGAAAGTTCGGTGTAATAATCAAAAGTCTTGGACTGGTGCACATTCCCATCCGGCCCCCGGAACTGTCCGTCAACATCGCTCAGCAATGTCGGGGCAACGAGCGTGTGATAAAGGGCAGTGTAGAACGTCTGCTTAAGATTGGCATCGACAGTTTCAGCATCAATCACGCTCAGTGCCTTGTCCCATTTCTTACTGGCCGCCCTGGCGACGGCGTCAAAATCCCAATTTGGCATTTCTGTGCGTAAATTATTACAGGCTCCTTCGATGCTGACCGTAGACAAAGCGACGCGTACAAGAATTTGTTCGCCGGCCTTCGTATGGAAATCAAAATAGGCCTTGGAATCCTTGCCGGTGGTTTGAGTGCCGGTCACATCTTTGCCCGCCTGAGTCACGCCTGCACCGTTGAATGGGCGTGAGAATTCCATAACGAAATAATATATTTTCTCACCACCCCAGCCGACGCTGGAACGATAGCCACTCACGGTATGATCATTCTCAATATTGATCTGGCTATCTTTAACATCGTTACCCACCCCGTGTTGTAGATCCAGGATGATATGTCCGTCGGATGTGGACGGGAACGTATAACGATGCATTCCGGCGCGCGCAGTGGCCGTGAGTTCAACTTTCACCCGATAGTCCGGTAACAGAACGGAATAGTATCCGGGGCGCGCAACCTCATCGGCGTGTGAAAAAAGGGCGCGATAACCTTCGCCCGGTTTTGTGCCCGGTGTCAGTTTCAATTCGCCGGTGGTGGGCATCAGTAAAATATTCCCCAAATCGGCGCAACCGGTGCCAGTGAGATGGTTGTGAGAAAAGCCCAGGATGCTCGTGTCCGAATAATGGTAACCGGAAGACCCGTCCCAGGTATTGGTACGCGTGTCAGGCGAAAGCTGCACCATTCCGAACGGCACTGTCGCACCAGGATAAACATGGCCATGGGCGTCTGTCCCGATCATCGGATTTACAAAATCAACAGGCGACTTGGCAAAAGACTCCGATGCCATCGCCAGCAGCACGAGGCTTAGAGCTGCTCCAAACAACGGTCTGCGACGCGCCTGGCGCGAATCAATTTTCCAATATTTCCAGATCGTATTCATGATTCTCAACGGTCTATTTGCTTAAATTTTTTATGATAATAAGTCCGGGTGTTCTTTGAACGTTTTCCACACTAGTTCCCCAAAGATGGTATTGGCCCAGGCAAACCACGCGCGGGTGAATTTTTGCGGGTCATCCTTATGGAAGGCCTCGTGCATGAAGCCCGTGCCGGCATGGGTTCTTTGCAACGCGTTTAGACAACGTTGAAGTTCGGCATTACTTGTCGCCGTCAAGCCTTCGGTGATCAGTCCAAGCGGCCAGATCATGTCCACACCTACATGTGGCCCGCCAAGACCGCTGGCGGCTTTGCCCACGCACCAATAGGGGTTGTACGGCGAGAGCAACAACTTGCGCGTGTTGAAGTAAATTCGGTCGTTTGGCTTCACTGCGTTTAGGTAGGGCAGGGAAAGGAGATTCGGAATATTGCCGTCATCCGTGCAATAATAGTTCCCAAAGGCATCTATTTCGTAGGCATAAACTTTGCCGGCTTTCGGATGATCTACAATGGCGTATTGATGCAGAGCCTGCTCCACTTCATCTGCCAATGAGCGGCATTGTTGGGCAAGTGCGTTATCCTGCTTGATCGTTTCCATCATCTCAGCCGCCTGCCGCAGGCTGACCACCGCAAAAAAATTCGATGGCACGAGATATGGGAAAATGGTCGCATCATCGCTTGGCCGAAACATCGAGCGGATCAGGCCGACTGGATTTGCGGGATTACCATAGCCTTGTCCGGGCACGGTATCCGTAGCCCATTCAGTGCGGCGCATGAAATGATATGAGCCTTGGTTATCCTTCCGTTGTTGTTCTCGAAACGTCTGCAAAATCAATCTTATCGCGTCGTGCCAGGCGCGATCGAAGGGTGCGATATCGCCAGACTCTTTCCAGTAGCCGTGTGCCAGCCGGATGGTGTAGCAAAGTGAATCGATCTCCCACTTGCGTTCATGCACGCCGGGTTTCATCTCGGTGAGATCGCTTTGCCATTGGCTTACTTTGTTCTCATCCTTGTAAAACGCGTTCGCGTATGGGTCCTTTAAAACGCATCGGGTCTGGCGATTGATGACGCCGGCAATCAATTGCTGCAAGGCGTTGTCGTCTTTCATCAATGACAGGTATGGATAGACCTGTGCTGAACTGTCCCGCAACCACATAGCATCGATATCGCCAGTGATGACGTAGGTATCAGGCCGCCCATCAGCCATCGTGAAATCCACCGTCGTATCGAGCGTATTCGGAAAACAATTGCCGAACATCCAGGCAATCTCTTTGTTGCTGATGGATGACTGGATCAGTTCTATTCTTCGTTCGACGGCAGGGCTTCGGAATTTTCGTTTTGCTTCCGCAATGCGCACGTCCGGGAAGGTCGATTCGTCAGCCAACCCCACTGTTGGCAAAAGGGTGATACCCATTGCGGCAAGTGAGGTGCTGGTCAGGAACTCGCGGCGGTTCATAACAATGGAAAATGTCCCCCAATGACATTCAACTGGTATTAAATCATTGATTGTTTGAAGCCGGAAGGTTGCGTCCAATGCGATGGCCTTTAAGTCCATAGAAGGCGACATAGGCATACGCAACAAGCGGCACGATGAAGGAGATCTGCAGGTTTTGAGTGAGATCTGCAATCTTGCCTTGTAATGGTGGCAATATTGCACCACCCAGGATGGCCATCACCAACAATGACGATACCTGACTCTTGTAGACGCCTGTGCCCTCTAGTGCCAGGGAAAACGTGTTTGACCAGCCGATGGAAGTGAACAAGCCAATGGCCACAATGCACCACATGGCCACCTGGCCCCCGATAAGGATTGCCGCGAGCAGTAACGCCACAACCGTGAGGGAGAAAATCACCAAAGTTCTTGCCGCCTGCGACCGGCCAAATTGGAACAACAACCAGCACAGACCAACAAATGGCAGATAAATCTTAAAGACGGACCAGTTTTCTACGAACTTATCGTGCCACAGCGTGAATACGGAAGTGCTGGCATTTCCCTGTAATGCATCCAATGGAGCGCTCTTGGCCACCCACAACAACAACCAGGCAAGGAGGGGAATGATGATCAACAAAAGTTGTTTCCGCGCCATACGCATCTCACTCAATGTGACCGCGCCCATAAATCTTCCGATCATCAGGCCGCCCCAGTAGATCGAAACGTATTTGCTGGCTTCATCCGCCGTTAGCCCGGCCACGGATTTTTGACCAAGAAAATTGATAATGGCGCTGCCGACCGAAACTTCGCCTCCCACATACATGAAGATGGCGATAACACCGAGAACGACATGAGGATATTTCAACGCTCCGGCTCCGGGCTCGACATGGCCTTCACCGATGTGTGGCAGATGGATAAAGAAGAATACCGCTGCCAGCAGCAGGAAAATCACGCAAAAGGCGAGGTAGGGGATTTTCACCGATTCCGCACCGTGGGCGCCGGTTTTAGCGAAGTATTGGAAGATCAAGTAACCACCAATCAGCGGTCCGATGGTTGTGCCGATAGAGTTAAATCCTTGAGCCAGGTTGAGCCGGCTGGAAGCTGTTCTTTCCGGCCCAAGAATAGTGACGTAAGGATTAGCCGCGATCTGCAACATGGCAAAGCCAAGCCCGACTATGAAGAGCGCCGCAAGAAACATTGGATAAGAGGCGGCGCTGGCAGCTGGCCAGAAGATGGCGCTGCCAAGCGCCGAGATGAGCAGGCCAATCACGACCCCGTTTTTATAACCGATCTTGGCTATCGGGTCGCCACTGGTCGCAGAAATGATGAAGTAAATCAGTGAGCCTACGAAATAAGCGCCAAAAAAAGCGAGTTGTACCAACATGGCGTGAAAATAATCCAGGGTGAACGCCTCCTTGAATCGCGGGATGAGGATGTCGTTGAACACCGTCATGAAACCCCACATAAAAAATAGCGAGGTCATGATCGCAAAGGATCCGCGATAATTGGCGGAACTTGCGTTGGGGGTGGATGTCGTCGAAGTGGAGGTTAGGCTGGCCATTGAGTGTACAGATTGCTGTTTGCAGTAGTGTCAACGTGACAGGGTACGGGGTAAATACCCCCATTTGCGGGTATTAATAATTTTTTGGAAGCCTGAAAGCATAAGGCTGAACTAGAACCATATCCCGCATTGCCAACTTTGTGATTCCTTGCATCCGCCGCTCCGAAAAATCATGACCTCATGTAATTCCATTTTCTCCGACAACCGTATAATCATGACGCTTGATGCTGGAGGGACAAATTTCCGCTTCTCCGCCATGCGTGGCGGAAAAAATATTGTCCAGACGGTGGCTATGGCTGCCACTCCAGATAATCTTAAAGATTGCCTGTTGCGGCTGGTCGAAGGATTTAGAAGGGTAAAGGCGATCTGCCCTGAGCCGCCTGCGGCTATTAGCTTTGCCTTTCCGGGCCCTGCGAATTATCCGCGAGGAATAATTGGCGACCTGGGAAATCTTCCATGCTTTCGGGGTGGAGTTCCGCTGGGACCTATTCTTGAGGACAATTTTGAAATCCCCACTTTTATGAACAACGACGGCGACCTGTTTGCTTATGGAGAAGCCATCGGTGGGCTTTTGCCTTATGTAAACGGCTTGCTGGAAAAAGCAAATAACCCCAGACGTTACCGGAATTTGTTGGGCGTAACGATTGGCACTGGTTTTGGCGGCGGGATTGTTCGCGATGGCGAGCTTTTCACTGGAGATAATTCGATGGCTGGCGAGTTGTGGCTCATGCGTAACAAGCTTTTGCCGACGATGAATGTGGAAGAAAGTGTCAGCATCCGGGCCGTGCGCCACGTATATGCAGAATTGTCCGGCGAGCCTCTTATCAACACGCCCGAACCTGCAGACATTTATCGCATTGCCCACGGCGAATGGATCGGCAACAAAAGTGCCGCCATGGAATCTTTCCGGAGGCTCGGCGAATCGGCTGGCGACGCAATCGCAAATGCGTTGGCGCTAGTGGACGGCCTGGTGGTCATCGGAGGAGGGCTTTCCGGGGCGTCGTCGTTATTCATGCCTGCGGTGATGGCTGAATTGAACGGTCAATATGTGTTGCCGGGTGGAAAAACCCTTTCACGTCTGGTTTCATGCGCATACAACCTTGATGATGAGCAATCCCTGAATGATTTTTTAAAGAGCAATGTCCGTAAAATCCAAATCCCGGATTATATCAATATTGCGCCCTATCCTTCCCGTTTGATGGAATATGATCCCCACTCGCGAATAGGCGTAGGAATATCCCGACTCGGCACCAGTGAGGCGGTTTCCATCGGAGCTTATGCGTTCGCACTGCGAAAACTGGGTGCAAAAACCGGCGATTGATTTTCTCTCGGCTGTTCAGCCTTTGCGTATCTGACGGTACGCTTGTGGGGAAGTTCCATTTACCTGCCGAAATGCGCGCGAAAAATATAACGGGTCGTCATAGCCCACCGACAAAGCGATTGCTTTCACACTGGAAGAGGTGGTGTCTAACAGCTGGCAGGCGCGGTGCATTTTCAAGCGGATGAAATAATCAATCGGCGCATAACCTGTCTGCTGTTTGAATAGTGCTGCATACTGCGATTTTCCAAAACCAGCCACGGAGGCCAACGTGTCGAGGGCGAGTGGTTGGTGCAGGTGCTGTTTCATGTAAGCGATAGTCTGGGCGATCCTTTGGTGAGCCCCTGGTTGTTCATGAGGATGATCCCGATAATGGAGAACGGTGGCGGCCAATAGATGTGTGAGGATGCCGGCGGCATAAGATAATTGGCTTGGCGTATATCCGTGCTCGACCGCCTCAAGCGCTTCCTCAAAAAGCACCAGCAACTGCGGATTGTTGCCGACCTGGATCGTTGGCTGGTCTACCGTGGTGCCGAGAGCGTCAAGAAACACTTTAATCAGTTCACCTTTGGCGTGAAACCAGTGAATGCTCCAGGGATGCTCCGGGTCCGCGCCATAGACGTGCGGTGAGCCGGCGGGAACCACCAGCATGTCACCCGTCTTTACGGAGTGACGCCGGCCTTTGATCTCGCACCATCCGGCTCCTTCGATGCAATAGATGAAAATAGTTTGGTCTATTCCTTCCGTTCGATCTCGTAGATGCCCGGTCGCACACGGAAAATAACCCACGTCAGTGGGACAAATTTCAGCTAACAACGGATGGTGGCGCGCTCGCGCGACGACCGAGCGGGGCAATCTAATGATACGTTGACCGGGGAACCCCTCCGGTTTTTCCAGGCGATGCATTCCAAAAGCCAAGCTGGCTTAAAATCGGAAGATTGTCCATGTGAATCGGATAATCCTCTATTTCGCGGTAGGCTGCCTGTTTTTAGAATGTGCCTCGAATTTAACCACCTTTTTATGAATCGCTCTGTCATTGTTCGTGTCTCGACAGGAACCATTTCGATTCCTACGTATTTCCCCGCGCCACCGGATAAGAATCCAATGTTTCTAGAGAAACGGGTCTATCAGGGCAGCAGCGGCAAAGTGTATCCATTGCCGTTCACAGATCGTATCATGGAAAAGCCGGTGGATCGTAAATGGCAGGCGGTGTGGCTCGAAAATGAATTTCTTCGCGTGTTGATACTGCCGGAAATCGGCGGACGCATCCATGCCATCCAGGATAAGACCAATGGATACGATCTCATCTACAATCAACCTGTAATCAAACCCGCGCTCGTCGGCCTGGCCGGACCGTGGATATCCGGTGGCATTGAGTTCAATTGGCCGCAACACCACCGGCCAGCCACATTTTTACCGGTAGAGTTCAAGGTTGAAAATCATGCTGACGGTTCAGCGATCGTCTGGTGCAGCGACCATGATCCGATGTGCCGCATGAAAGGGATGCATGGCGTATGCCTGCATCCGGGGCGCGCAGTAGTTGAGTTAAAAGTCCGTGCGTATAATCGCACGCCGCATATCCAAACTTTTCTTTGGTGGGCGAATGTCGCTACGCGAGTCCATGAGGGATATCAAAGTTTTTTCCCGCCGGATGTTTATTACATCGCCGACCATGCGCGCCGTTCCATGAGCGAATACCCGCTGGCCAACGGATTTTATTACGGGGTGGATTACGGCGAACGTGGTCGCAAAGGTGTTCCCCAGAAAGAAATTCCAACGCAATTTATACCGCCGCATTGTGCTCATAAGTCTGCGAAATCAAATTCTCAGATTCCTGATTACGTTCCGAACGACATTTCCTTCTATGCCAATATTCCTGTGCCCACCTCTTATATGTGCATGGGCAGCAAGGAGGATTTCTTTGGCGGTTACGATTACAAGGCGCAAGGTGGTATTGTCCACATCGCCAACCATCACATCTCACCGGGCAAGAAGCAGTGGACATGGGGCAATCACGAATTCGGGTATGCGTGGGACCGTAATCTGACTGATCCGGATAAGCACGGCGAGTTCGGGCCTTACATCGAAATCATGGCGGGGGTCTACACGGACAATCAGCCGGATTTCAGTTTCTTGCAACCGGGTGAAACCAAATCATGGAGCCAGTATTGGTACCCGATCCAAAAAATTGGTCCGGCTCAGCACGCAAATCTGGACGCGGCAGTCAGTTTGAAAGTCGCTGATGGCAAAATACGGCTGGGCCTTTCTGTCACTAAAAAGATTTCCGGGGCACGTATTGTTCTTAAAACGAAGGGTAAAATCTCATTCGATGTCACCCGTGACCTTGTGCCCGGAAAGCCATTCCTGACTGAAATCAGATCTCCGCGTGGTGCTGCTGAGACTGATGTGTTGTTGCGTATCACGGATGCCAAGGGCGGTGAGATTATTTGCTACGGCCCAAAAAAAGTTCTAAAAGGTGAAGTGCCGGGGCCGGCTACAGAACCGCCCGCACCTGAAGCGGTCTCCAGCGCGGACGAGCTTTTCATCACCGGGCTGCATCTTGCGCAATATCGGCACGCCACGCGTAGTCCAACGCTTTACTGGGGCGAAGCATTGCGGCGCGATCCGCTGGATTCCCGTTGCAACAATGCTATGGGTGTTTGGTGCTTTAAACGCGGCGAATTTCTCGAGGCCGAAAAATATTTTCAGGCGGCAATAACCCGCCTTACGCGCCGAAATGAGAACCCTTACGATGGCGAACCCCTTTATCATCTCGGTCTATGCCTGCGGTATCTGGGTCGTGACGATGAAGCTTATGCCGCCCTTTACAAAGCAACATGGAATCAGGCCTGGGCTGCTGCTGGCTATCATGCATTGGCAGAGATTGATTGCACGCGGCAAAACTGGACGGCGGCACTGGAACATTTAAGCCATTCACTACGGTTGGATGCTGAAAATCTTAGGGTTCGTGACCTTAAAGCAGTTGTGTTGCGAAAAATTGGTTGCGGTAAAGAGGCGGAGACATTGATTCGCGAAACCCTTAAATTAGACCCCTTGGATATTTGGGCGCGTCATCTTCTTAGCGATGCAAAGATTGGAGATCTGCAGTCACGTTTGGATTTGGCCCATGATTATGCCCGTGCCGGGATTTTCGCGGAAGGCATTACAATCTTGCGGTCCGCAGTGGCCAAACCCGGTGATTTACCCGATCAAAGCTGGGGTGCGTTGCCTTTGGTGCATTACACACTGGGCTGGCTATATGCAAAAAATGGCGATAAAAAATCGGCGCTCAAGTCATTCCGATATGCCGCTACGTTGTCGCCGGATTACTGCTTTCCTGCGCGACTGGAGGAGATTGAGATTCTCAAAACAGCCATCTGCCTGCAGCCGCGCGATGCCAGGGCGCCGTACTATCTGGGCAATTTGCTTTATGACCGCCGGCGACATGAAGAAGCGATTCAATGGTGGGAAAAATCAGCGAGACTAGACGGCGGATTTTCCGTGGTTTGGCGCAATCTGGGCATTGGTTTTTTCAATATTTTGAAACAGCCGGCCAAGGCGCGCGCTGTGTATGACAAGGCGTTTCGGGCGAATCCAAACGACGCCCGGCTGTTGTTTGAGCGCGATCAGCTTTGGAAACGGCTGGGAGAAAAACCCGAGAGACGGCTCGTTGAACTGGAGAAATATCCGCAACTTGTTTCGCAGCGTGATGATTTGAGCGTGGAACTCTGCGCGCTCTACAACCAAACCAGCCAGCACGAGGAAGCAGCGCAGCTCGTCGCCACGCGACAATTCCAGCCGTGGGAGGGAGGAGAAGGCGGGCCATTAGGCCAGCATGTGCGGTCGCACCTGGCGTTGGGCCGGCTGGCGATTGAAGAGGGTGAAGTGGCACAAGGCCGACAGCACTTTGAAGCAGCGTCAAGGGCCCCGCTAAATCTTGGCGAGGCCAAGCACCTGCTCGCCAATCAAAGTGACATCCATTACTGGCTCGGCGTCGCGCTCGATCTCCTCGGCGAGAAAAAAGGCGGGCGCGACCACTGGCTGGCCGCCGCCAATTTCAAGGGTGATTTTCAGGAAATGAGCGTCCGCTCGTTTTCGGAGATGACTTATTACTCAGCGTTGTCCCTGGAGAAACTGGGACAAAAGAATGAGGCCAAAAAACTTCTTAGAGAGTTGCTGGCTTACGCATTGAACTTGGAGAAGGCCGGGGCCAAGATCGATTATTTTGCCACCTCGCTGCCGACCATGTTGCTCTTTGATGATGATCTATCATTCAGGCAGAAGACGTCCGCGTTATTCATGCAGGCACAGGCGCAGTTCGGCCTGGGCAAAAAGGCGGCGGCAAAAAAAATATTGCACGCGGTTCTCCAGCGCGACCCCAGCCACTCGCTGGCAGCGGATTTTCTGGGAAATTTTTGAGCCATGAAATCCATCTCACCCAACAAGATTTTCGGGCGGCACGAGCAGGGTTTCGAGGTTTTTGTTCTCCAAAACGAGAGCGTGGGAATCAGCCTGGTGCCAGAACTCGGTGCAAAAGTCATTTCACTCATCAACCGCCGGACAGGCCGTGAGTGGATGAGCAGCCCGGCAGGCGGACCTAAATTGTTCCGCAACCGTCAGGGCGACGATTTTTCCGCCAGCACGCTGGTTGGCTGGGACGAATGCCTGCCTACCATTGCTCCCTGCGTCCATAAAGGCCGTTCTTTGCCTGATCATGGTGAAGTCTGGAGCCTGCCCTGGGCGATTGATAGAGAAGCGCTCAACCAGGGAATATTAAAAACCTCAGTCGTTCTTCCAGTTTCACCTTTTCATTTCGAACGTTGCATCGAATTGCGTGAAAATGAAATTCACCTGCGCTACAGGCTGGAAAACCGGGGTGGTGAAGCGGAACAATTTCTGTGGGCGATGCATCCTCTAGTGCCGATTTATCCTGGCGATGTGATGGAACTTACACCTGAATCGCGCGACCTTCTTGGCACCCCGTCCTGGCTCCCCAGCCTCAATATTGAAAGCCTGCAACCCGCCTGCTCCAAGACATACGCGAGTCCACTGCACGAAGGCCGGGCCGGAATCAAGAACCTCCAAAGCGGCGACCGCATGAGATTTCTGTGGGACGCAAAAATAAATAATACCCTGGGCGTTTGGCTGACGCGCGGCGGCTGGAACGGTCATCATCATCAGGCATTGGAGCCCAGCAACGGCTGGCCGGATGCACTTGCGGAGGCGGCTTCCAAAAATAAGTGCGGCCTGATTCAGCCCCATGCGCAACTCAACTGGCAAGTGACGATTGAAATCGAACCCTCAAAAAAATATGAATAACGTGAAAAAAATTCTGCTGACGGCTTGTCTATTGATAGCCCCTATTGCCGTGGCTGTATCGGCTGAAATCAATGTGCCGGCAATTACCCCGGCAGATATTTTAACACCAGATCCCGGACCTGCGCCGCGCATCAATGGCCCCCTGGTTTATGGAGTACGTCCGGGGTCGCCATTTCTGTATCGCATCCCTTGCACGGGCGAACGGCCTATTAAATTTTCCGCCAAAGATTTGCCATCCGGTCTGACCCTGGATGCGCAGAGTGGAATCATCACCGGTACGATTTCATCGGCAGGCACAAATCGGGTGATGCTCATTGCGCATAATTCACATGGGACGATGAAACGCGAATTTCGCATCATCGTAGGCAAGCAGCTTGCCCTCACTCCGCCGATGGGTTGGAACAGTTGGTATATCTATTTGCATCACGTTACCGAAGCTGGGATGCGCAATACGGCCGACATAATGATTTCCTCCGGGATGGCTGATTACGGCTACCAATATGTGAATATTGATGATTGTTGGGCCAGGCAGCCTAATCTAATGACCAACTCCGAAGTCGGCGAACCCGTTCGTGATCCAAACGGACAGATACTTCCGAATGCACGCTTTCCTGACATCAAAGGCATGGTGGATTACATCCATTCAAAAGGACTCAAAACCGGCATTTACACATCTCCAGGGCCCAAGACCTGCGCTGGTTTTGAAGGAGCCTGGCAACATGAGGCACAGGATGCCCGCACGTTCGCCGATTGGGGATTCGATTTCTTGAAATATGACTGGTGCAGTTATTCCGGAAAGGTCGGCGAACACACCGTGGATAACTTCAAAAAACCATACCAGCAGATGTGGGATGAGTTGCAAAAGCAAAATCGGGACATTGTTTTCAACCTTTGTCAGTATGGCATAGGTGACGTATGGAAATGGGGTGGGGATCTTGGCAACTGCTGGCGCACGACCGGCGATCTGGGAGCTGCGCGGGACACGAAACTGCCCGGATTTTACAGCATCGGCTTCAGCAATGCGAAGCATTGGGAATATGCGCGGCCGGGCGCCTGGAATGATCCGGATTATATCCTGATCGGCTGGATCGGAGCCGATCATGGCAAAAGCTTCAAACAGACGGCGCTAACAGCCAACGAGCAATACAGCTACATGAGCATGTGGTCGCTCATGGCTTCGCCACTCATTTACAGCGGCGACATGACCAGGCTGGATGCTTTCACGTTGAACGTGCTTTGTAATGCTGAGGTCATCGCCGTGGACCAGGACCCGCTCGGCCGGCAGGCGAAAATCCTGCGACAGAGCGACGATGAATTCGTTCTCGTCAAGGATCTCGAAGATGGCTCGAAAGCGGTCGGCCTGTTTAATCTCAGCGGGGAACCATCGAACCTTACCATTTCCTGGGCAGACCTCGGTGTTTCCGGCAAACAGCACGTCCGGGATTTGTGGCGGCAAAAAGATTTAGGGAAGTTCGCCCAGAGATTTCAAACTGAAGTGCCGCGACATGGGGTGACGATGGTGCGGGTATGGTCCAAATAAAATCCAAACATTATGATAACTGCTGCGCAAACGAAACCCTCTGACCTCAAAGCTGAATACAACTTTGGCTATATCTGGCTCATCTCCATCGTCGTTGCGCTGGGCGGATTGCTCTTTGGCTACGATTGGGTGGTCATCGGCGGAGCAAAGACATTTTTTGAGCGGTACTTTAATATCACCAGCGCCGCGCAATCCGGCTGGGCCAACAGTTGCGCGCTCATCGGGTGCCTGGTTGGGGCGCTCGTGACCGGTGCGTTGAGTGATAAGATAGGTCGGAAGAAACTATTGATTTTTTCAGCGTTTTTGTTCGCCATCACGTCGATCGGTAACGCACTTGCGTCAAACTTTACCATTTTTGTCGCATGGCGGATGCTCGGCGGCGTGGCCATCGGCCTCGCCTCGAACCTTTCACCGATGTATATCGCCGAAATCGCTCCGGCGCAAATGCGCGGCAAACTCGTTTCCATCAATCAACTCACCATCGTCATCGGCGTTTTGCTTGCGCAAATCATCGACTGGGCGCTTCAGCGCAATTTGCCGGCGGGTGCAACCGATGACTTTATCCGAAGTTCATGGTATGGCCAAACCTGCTGGCGCTGGATGTTCGGGCTAACGGCAGTGCCATCGGTGTTCTTTTTCCTGGGAATGTTCTTTGTTCCCGAAAGCCCACGCTGGCTGGCGAAAAATGGGCGGTCGGCAGATGCTCAAAACATCCTAAAAAAGATCGGTGGTGAAAAATATGCTTCGGGCGCGCTGTCAGAAATCTCGGCCACGCTTGTCAATGAAGTTGCCCGGGTTGATTTCAGCGAACTGCTTCAGCCGAAACTGCTCAAGGTGTTAATGCTGGGTGTTGGCCTGGCTGTCTTCCAGCAGTGGTGCGGTATCAATGTCATTTTCAATTATTCAGAGGAGATTTTCCGGGCGGCCGGCTATGACATTTCCAGTGTGCTGAAAAACATCGCGTGGACCGGCTCGGTGAATCTGGCCTTCACCTTTGTCGCTCTCGGCATGGTGGACCGATTTGGCCGGCGCCCACTCATGATCTTTGGCGCGGCAGCGCTGGCGGTCATCTACTCGGCGCTGGGCTTCTGTTATCACAGTGGAATGCAAGGCTTGCCGTTGCTGCTGCTCGTGCTGGCGGCCATCGGCAGCTACGCCATGTCGTTGGCGCCGGTGACCTGGGTGGTCATCTCCGAGATTTTCCCCAATCGCATCCGTGGTGCGGCCATGTCCATCGCAGTGGCGGCGCTCTGGCTGGCCTGCTTTCTTTTGACGTTCACGTTTCCATTGTTGAACGCGAAACTGGGTGCAGCGGGAACTTTCTGGCTTTACGCAGTCATCTGCGCAGCAGGATTTATTTTCATAGTGAAGAAACTGCCGGAAACCAAAGGGCAGACTCTGGAACAGATCGAGCGCGACCAGGCCGATTAGCATATGCGCAAAATATTTTAATACCTGCCAATGTCTTACGCGAAACACAACCGACCGGTAATGAATAATTCGGTACTAAAATTGTGCGAGAACCGATTGTGTCTGGCAGGGAAACCCGGCGTTGTCCCAAAAACTGCTTGCTTGCGAAATGGACAAAAAGAACGGTGACCGCGCAAAAAAAGCAATTGAGCCGGGTTGCGCGCGAGGGTTGTTAACGAAAGAACGAAAACGTGAACAAAAGGCGACTGCGGAAAATTTATTTAGAGTTGTTGTTGGATGGAATCGTGCCGTTTTGGTCACGCTTCGGCGTGGACGTCAAACATGGCGGCGTGCTTTCCTGCATGGAAGAGGACGGCACGCCGGTGAGTGGTGACAAATATATCTGGTCGCAAGCGCGCTGGGTCTGGACTTGCTCGGCTCTATACAACCGGATCGAAAAGCGGCCTGAATTCTTGAACTGGGCCCGATCAACGATTGATTTTCTTCTGAAGAACGGTCGCGATAAAAAAGGTCGCTGGGTTTATCATACGACGCGCGAGGGAAAAATGGTCGAGGGCGCCGTCAGCATCTATTCCGATTGTTTCGTCGTCTATGGCTTGAGTGAATATTGCCGCGCCGTGCCAAACGTGGAGCTGTTAGCGCTGGCTAAACAGATCTTTGCCGACATCCAAAGACGCATCGAGATGCCAAAGTTCTCTGAAACCGCGCCCTACCGTTTGCCGCCGAATCGTCGCAGTCACGGTATTCCCATGATCCTCACCGAAGTCGCCGGTGAATTGGCGCGCACCACCGGAGATCCGGCCATCGCCCGGGCGGCAGACGATTATGCGGCCTGTGTGATGGACCATTTCGTACGGCCCAAACGGCGATGTCTTTTGGAGTATCTTGACCGGGATTATCAAGAAGTGCCCGCGCCGGAAGGGACATTCATCATGCCCGGTCATGCCATTGAATCCATGTGGTTCCAGATGCATCGCGCGCTCGCGCGCAACGACCGCGAGTTGATCCAGCGCGCGGTGGAAGTGCTGCGCTGGCACCTGAAAAAAGGTTGGGACAACGAATACGGCGGAATTTTTCTGGGTGTCGATGCCAAGGGCACTCCGCCATTTCTGCCGAATTCCGATACGAAGGTCTGGTGGCCGCATACCGAAGCGCTATACGCGCTGCTGCTGGCGCAAAAGCTGACGGGTAAAAGGTGGTGCAAAAAATGGTTTGACCAGGTCTATGAATGGAGTTTTGAGCATTTCTCTATGCCGGAGATCGGCGAATGGCGGCAACGGTTGGACCGGACTGGCCAGCCCATCACCACCGTCGTCGCCTTGCCGGTCAAAGACCCGTTTCACCTTCCGCGTTCACTCATTCTTTCTCTCAACCTGCTGGGTGAGGGTCTGAATTTAAGTTGAAAATGAATTCCCGGTTCACGATCCCCAACCTCCGGTGGTTCATCGCCGGTCTGTTGCTGGTCGTGACTTTGATCAATTACGTGGATCGGCTGGCGATTTCTGTATTGATAAAAAACATCCTGGGAGACTTTCACCTGGACGAAAACGACTACGGCCAGATTATCGCCCTTTTTATGATCGGCTATGCGGTGATGTATGCCAACTCAGGCTACATTGTGGATCAGTGGGGAACTCGCGCCGGCATGGCTTTTTTCGTTTGTTTTTGGTCGGTTTGCCAGGTGCTGCATGGTTTAACGGTGGGCAAATGGTCGTTCGCAGTATGTCGGCTTGGCCTTGGCGTGGCGGAACCAGGGAGTTTTCCGGCGGCCACGAAAGCTATCGGCGAATGGTTTCCACCGCGGCAGCGGGCGATTGGAATCGGCATTTTCAACACGGGTTCCGTCATCGGCGCGGCGGTGGCCTCACCACTGGCAGCGTTCGTAGCGCTTCGCTTTGGCTGGCGAATGGCGTTTGTTTTCACCGGCCTGCTGGGACTTATCTGGTTGATCGTATGGCTGATTTTTTACCAACCACCACAGCTCAATCGTTGGTTGGGGAAAACAGAAGCTGCGGAACTTATCGATGCGGAAGTTATCAAAAGATCTTCCGCACCCGAAGCGCCGGCTGTTAAGAGCGATCTGAATTGGGCAGGTGTTATGATGAGCCGCCCAGGGTTTTTATTGATCCTGGCCCGTTTCCTGACAGATCCAGTGATCTATTTCGTGATGTTTTGGCTGCCAGCCTATCTGGAAAAGGAACGTCATTTTGACCTGAAAATGATCGGCCAGTTTGCCTGGATACCTTGGGCGGTCGGTGGCCTGGGGTATGTTTTTGGCGGGTGGTTGTCCGGCAAGATGATGCGCTCAGGGTTGAAAACAGGCCGGTCTCGTAAAATTGCCATGACGATCGGAGTCGCCTTGTTACCGAGCGCGATCCTGGCGCCGTTGGTTCCATCCGCCGCATTGGCCATCGCGGCGATGTGCGTGGTGGTTTTGGGCCATGCGATTTGGGTCACCAATTTGATGACTATGCCAACCGATTTGTTTCCGCCCAACAAAGTGGCGACCGCCGCCGGGCTTTCTGGCATGGGTGGCGCAATCGCTGGCGCGCTGGCCAATTGGTTCACGGGGTCCGTGGTCACGCACTTTTCCTACTTCCCGATCTTTATCTGCGCAGGATTGCTGCATCCGGTCGCAATGCTGTTGGTTTGGCGTCTTTTGCCTGAAAGGTACTTTGAACAATCGAGCGACTGACCTTATTTGACCGGTGAACTGTCCGTCAAAAGGTCATGGAGCGGTTTATAGTAGTAATGGAAACCGCTAAACAATGGGCGCTTGTATGCGCCGTCCAGCCCATTATGTTTGGAACAATCCCAGTTCTCGTCATTCCCCGCGTAAATACCGCCATGCCAGTTTTCACCCCAGCGGTGGCCTTGATGTGTCGCCAGTAAATCTCCTGCAACAAGGGCTTGTGTGCTCGAAAAATGGATCCAGTTTGTGTCCGGAAAAGTATTCACGGGAATTCCACCTTTGAGATTGAGCCAGCGTTTCTGGTCGTATCGGTTTGGATAATAATCTTCGGGGTGCTCTTTTCCATCGGCCAGGACCGCATTCCATACCTGCCGGCAATATCCATAGCAATCCCCAATGCCGTTGTATTCGTACGGCCGGTTCCAGTAAGCGATGTTTTCGCAGCGGCGCATGAGTATTGCTTGCAGTCGGGTGCCGCGCGTCGGGGGCTGGTTCATATCCTTGCCTGATAAGCAGCCCGCCAAAACCAATAGAATAAGTGAAAATATTGAAAACCATTGTTTTTTCAGGCGCAAATGATGGATGAAAATGCTCACGCGCCCAAAAACTCATTCCAACCTGGCAATGTCAAGGCGAACTGGCTTTGCCACCGTGTGATTTTCATATGACTTGAAAACAGAACTTTTTTAACGGCAGATTTTGATGCATAAACAAGATTGCCCCCATGCGGCCTAAAGCCATTTTTTCCATAGCCATAATCCTTTTCGGGCTGGATGCCGGAGGTCTGGTTGCTGGAAATGCTAACGCCGCGCGGCAGCCGTCTATCGTTTCGCCCGATGGGCGGGTTGAATTAAGAATGTTGCCTGCGCTTTCTACTACAAAAAGCCAGCTGCCGGCATTTCAGGTTTTTTTCCAGGGAAAGGAATTGTTGCATGGGGAATTGGGCTTATGTGTGAGCGGGACGAACCTGTTGGAAAATGCAGTCCTGAAAGACACCCGTCTCACAGAAGCCGATTCCACTTATGACATGCCCTACGGGAAGAACAATCCGGTCTGTAACCATTACCGCGAGTTGACCTTGTGTTGGGAAAACGCAGCTGCGCCGTTGCAGAAATTTCAGGTGGTTTTTCGCGTCTACGATGACGGCGTGGCTTATCGTTATTTCCTGCCCGCGCAAAAAGGCGTCAAGGTCATCAAGATAACCGCAGAACCCGGGATATTCCAATTGGCTGGTGACCCACAAATGTGGCCGTTGTATTTCAAAAATTACGTGAACCCCCATGAAAACATTTACGTGCCCAGCCCGTTCTCGTCGCTGGCCACCAACCAGCTAATTGATTTGCCATTATTGGCGGAGTTCAAGGACGGCGTCAGCGTGGCTTTCACCGAGGCGAATCTGAAAAATTACGCCGGCCTCTATGTCCGGGCGGAAGACACTCAGGATCAAAAATGTTTGCGCTGCGATTTGTCACCATTGCCGGACGGCTCCGGCACAAAAGTCATCTCCAGCCTGCCGTTGGCGTCACCCTGGCGCGCGTTTCTCATCGGCACGGCACCGGGCCGGTTGATCGAGTCCGACCTGCTCCTGAACTTGAACGATTCTTGCGCCATTCGCGATACGTCGTGGCTTAAGGCGGGCAAGTCGTCTTTTTACTGGTGGAGCGGGGTTCAAGAGCCGGTGGATCCGCTAGCGGCTTTCGAGTGGGAAAAGAGCTACATTGATTTTTGCGCCAGCAACGGCATCGCTTTTCACGCCGTTATTGGCACGGAAGGAAACCATCCCTGGCATTACCAAACTGCCGGCCATTACGATTCGCCGGGGCCGGACGCGGACGTGACGCGCCCGCGCCCCGGTTTTCCAATGGCACAACTGGTGAAATATGCCCGCTCCAAAGGTGTTGGCATCCGGGTATGGGTCCATTGGAAACCGTTGAGCAAACATCTGGAGGCGGCGTTCGCGCAATATCAAAAGTGGGGGCTAACCGGCGTCATGGTGGATTTTTTGGAACGCAATGACCAGGAGATGGTGAACTTGGCCAGTCAAATGGTGCAGGCAGCCGCCCGGCATCATTTGGACATAAATTTTCATGGCGTGTGGGCGCCCACTGGCCTGGAACGGACTTATCCGAATTTGTTCAACCACGAGGGCGTGCTCAACCTGGAATATCTCAAAGGAACCAACCTCTGTACTCCGCAGCATGATGTCACTGTCGCATTCACGCGCATGCTGGCTGGGCCAATGGATTATCATCTGGGCGGATTCCGCGCGGCTTATCTCGACCAGTTCAAGCATCGCAACGTAAAGCCCATCCTTATGGGCACGCGCTGCCATCAATTGGCCATGTATGTCGTTTTTGAAAATCCATTGCCGATGGTATGCGATACACCGGATAGTTACACGAACCAGCCTGGATTCGATTTTCTTCGCGAAGTTCCCACGACCTGGGATGAAACCCGCGTTTTGAGTGGTCAGGTGGGCGAGCATATCGTAGTGGCACGACGAAAAGGAAATGTTTGGTACGTAGGCGCGATGACTGACTGGACTCCGCGCGAATTATCCATCCCCTTGAATTTTCTGTCGTCTGGCGACTATCGGGTCGAGACATGGACGGATATCAAAGGAGACCCGGATGCAAATCACCTCACCTGCGAAAGCCATCACATGAAGGCGGGAGAAACGTTAAATTTAAGCCTCAACAGTGGGGGCGGAGAAGTCATCCGCCTTGAACCGGAAAAGAAATGAAACCGGAATTTGGCGATTTCCATCAGATATCCCGCCGACGTTTCCTTTGGCTTGCCCACCGGCACCTCAGCGCTGACCTCACTGTCTCTCTTGGGGTGTCGAGGTCTATAGAAAAATCATAACCCCTTTGATTCACAATTATCACTATTATCACACATGCAGGACGGGGCGCTTGGATTTATCGTCCAAGCACCCCGTCGATTCTTCACGTCATTAATGTATCATTTAACAGGGGCATACGTACTATCGCCCCATTGGAAGGTGTACGTCGTTCTGTCATCAGTAAATCTCGTGTACCAATAGGAGGTCGACGGTCTAAAGATGATCGCGTCAACTTTCGCAGATTTAAAAAAGTGATTTGATCATAATGTAACCTTCCTTTTTAGTTTTTTACTTGAGGAGTGATTGGGATGGAGATGGAACTCATATCCAACCACCCTGTAGATTTTTTGGTTATTTCCAGACGAGGAATGTGTCTCCGGGGCTGCCGTAACCGAAGTTAAGATCGGCGCCGCCGCCCGTGTTTGAGTTGCGCAACAGCCAGTTGTTCCCGTTGCGGATAGCGCCGCAAGTCCAGGTGCCATTGCCATCCCAATCCCCAACGATAGGGACATCCGTGGTACCATTTCCATAGGCAAAGGTGAGATCAGCGGCGCCGCCTGAATTCGAATTGCGCAACGCCCAGGTGTTACTCCCGGCTTTCACCGCGCCGGGGGTGAAGGTGCCATCGCCGTTCCAGTCGCCGACGACCGGAAAGTCTCCTGCGTCGCCATACTGGAAGTTGTAATTGGTGGTGGCATTGCCGCTGACCATGTTCGTATTGGTCAAGAGCCATACCATTGCGCCAGCCATGCCATTGGTGCGTGCGATACCGGGCGACCACTTGCCGTTGCCATCCCAGTCGCCGACCAGCAGAACATCACCTTGCTCGACATCGCCGAAGGCGAAGTCATAACTGGTGCTGCCGTTGTCGGAATTGACCAGCAGCCATTCCCACTGGCCGCTACTATTTGTGCGGACCACGCCGGGAGTCATGCTGCCATTGCCATCCCAGTCGCCCATAACAAAGTGAGTATCATTGCTGTCGCCGAAATGACTGACAATGTCAGCCAGTCCGGTCGTCAATGTAATCCGCATGCTCCAAAAAGGCCCCGCACTTACAGCAGCCGGTTTGGAACCAGCTGTAATGGGAATCAACAGATCAGTGCTGATAGGCGGTACAGTCAACGTCAATTGACCGGCGGGGGTGTAGATTATCGATTGGATGCCGCCGTCCCACGAACCATCCGTATTGATTGGCGCACCACCGAGCGTAAAGTCATTGGTGGAGAACAGTTGTGGCGCCGTCATCTGAACCAGCGCGGCGCTGGCTACATTCGACCCCAGGTTAAGTGTGGCCGATATCGTCTTATCTGCTTCCTTGTTGTTCAGGACAGCGCAGATTGCGCCGCTCGAATATTTCACGCCATAGGCGCCAAAATTCACGCTTGCAGCTCCACCCGCGACCGTAGTCGGAACTACGCTGCCGCCCTGTGGAATCATGGAAAACAATTCCATGGCGTAAAATCCGGGTTCTACCAGCGAGACAGAGCTGCCACTGGGATCGAGAATAGGAGAATAAGGGCTCACGCCCCCGCCATGGAAATTGAAACCCTGCAAGCCGTTTCCTGCCCCGAGGAACATAGCGTCAATTGTCCAGAGCCCCGAGCCGTAGGCATCGCTGATGCCAACAATGCCGCCCCCGGCATAGGAGCCGGATTCAGTTATGCGGGCACCGAACGCTTCACGTCCCGTGGCAGCGCCCACGATGTTGGTCACCAAATTACGCAGGGTTGTGTCTGGCTGTTGCAATATTTTTTGCATGGTGTCAGCCGATGAGCCGGCGGAGGCCACGTAGTAATGTTGTGTCAATTGCGAAAGTCTGCCCGATAGATCACTGGCAAATGGGTCCGTGATAGCTGCCAATTGACCTTGTCCCGCGTCCGCGCCTACCAACACCCAACCATTGCCGCCATTGGTGATTGCCCAGCCCGGCACGTGATTGGTGAGAGCCGCCGCCTCCAAACGCCAGCGCGTCAGGAAAGCGCTATAAGTGAAACCAGGATAAAATTCAGGTTCGTTCCCAATCTCAAAGCCGTACAGTCTGGAGCCGAGTTTGCTCGCCACATAAACGCCTTCGGCTTCGACATTAGCGGGGGTGTTCTGGAAATAATTGATGCCATAGATCACCTGCCAGCCTGCCGGCAAGGAGTTCATGAAGGCGGCAAGATTATCTACTTCATCCGTCGTGATCGGGATGGTGTTCGATATCCCGTTCCAGCCCGTTGTATCCACGGTGCCGCCACCAATGCGCAAGATGGCGGGGCTAAGCAGGCTAAACACGCCCACCAGATCGGTGTTATTGGTATTGAAACGATTCGTGGCGGTCATCGCCAATTTCTCATAGCTCAATCCAACGAAAGCTGAGTTTAGCGCCTTGCCAGTGCTTGAGAAAGTGACCGTGCCGCTGACCGCGTTCACAGTGCCCGACCCTGTGGCTGACAGCGTCAAATAATTCCATTTGATTCCTGTGCTGGAAGTCAGGATGGTCTGGCCAACTCCAATCGCAGTGATTAGTGGGTTGCCGGAATAGGTAAAGGTGGTCCCTATCTGGGTGCCATTGACAAACTCAGATGCTTTCCAGGCAGCGGCCGTCGTATCCAATTTCATTTGCACCGTGTAAGTTCCTGGCACTGTCATCAGATTGCTATTCGCGGTGCTGGTCGCCTGGGTCGGGAAAAAGAAGCATGCACCGCTGCCTTCGGTCAAATATCCCCATGGGTTACCGTTTACCTCCATGCTGCCAAATCGTGGGTCGGCGCAAGTATTAAGGGGAGGGGTGAATTGCGCATAACCGAAGTTGATCCATTTGCCGGCCGTCATGACGGGCACGGTCACCGAAGCTTCCAGGGTGTAAACATAACCAGAACGCGGTGTAAATGGCAGGAGGACGGTGGTCGAATTTGTGCCAATGGTGCCGTCTTCGTGCAGGAAGGCCGTGGTAGATTGCGCTGTGGGAGTCCACCACACGGCGCGGGCGCCGCCAGCATAGTTGGTGGCATAAGTAGGTGTCTGCCTGTTCATAGCTACTGCCCCCCCGCTAAAGGAATTGGAGTAGATAAGAGTTTGGGCATTTCCAACCGTGCAGCAGAACAAAAGAATCATTCCTGCCAAAAGCAGGCATCTCATGATTCTCATCGCTTGGTTAACTTCCCCGGCTGTCACCAGCGCGGCGGCGAGTACATCCGGATACTGCCAAATGTGTGATTTCCGGTGAAACGATTTTATCGTCATAACTTTCCTTTTTGGTTTGTTGTTTGTGTTTGTGGCGGTGAGTACTGAAAGAGGGATTGGTGGCGAATTGTTTTGGGAGTTGATTCCAAGGCGACGGAGGACATCTTCAATACATGCGGGCGCGGGGTGAAGACGCCGGATGTGTCCAGCACCTCTCATCGATCCATGCGGATCGGGTCAAAAACAGAGTGCCTGTCATATTCAATCTGAGCAAAAGTTTGCCTTGGCCGACACTTCATGTGCCGGCCTTCGTTTTGCGTCTTGACGAATACTTCCTTGCTGCCATCGACAGTGCGGCCGTTGAGGCCTTTACCGCTGGACAAACCACATCTAAAAATTTACTGAATCTTCAGGCGATAGAACTCCTGTGGCGCTCCCGGGGTCACAGTGTTCGTGATAGAAAACGCACCGTTCGCATCAAACGTGTTGGTGGTCTCAAATGCCCAGTTGCCCGAAACCAAATTAGTTGAAGAAAGCAGATAATAAGTGTCCCCGGCAAAACCATTTGTGCCGGATAAGACGTATTGCCCGTTATTCAGAAAAGCGCTGTTGTTGATGACCGGCGGCTGTTCGCCCAATCCGCTGGCCAGGGCAACTTGATCCACAATGACCGTATTATTGTAATTGTAGAACGCGATTGTCTCCGGTGACGACTGCCCGCTGATCGGCGTGCCGCCACTGCCGCTGCCGATCCAATACGACAAGCCCAGCGCCTGATGAGTCAACGCCGGATTGTTCGCGTCGCTGGTATAAATGTTCACATACGGCGTAGACGCAGCGTAATTACCGACAATTCTTATGCGATAAACATTATTCACGGAAAATGAAACCGTCCCCAACGTCGGCAAAGTCATAAAGGTACCATTGTTATAAATGCCGAATCTTCCTTGATCATTGACGCCCACTGAAACTTTGCTGCCCGAGAGGTCATCATGGAAAAGGTCCACCTTGAACTTGGTTCCTGTGCCGGTGAATCCGGAATCCATAGCGAACAGAAAATCCAATGTCCAGGTCGGACCGGGCGGCGTGATCCATTGGTAAACAGTTTGGGCTGTCGCATTATTAAGCATCAATGCGTTCGGCGTCCCGTTAAAGCCGGCATGCTGCGAAATAGTTGTGTATTGTGGAAGGCAATACCAATTGCGAAACAGACACTCATTATTCTTGAGACCTGCAGAAATCGACGTCAGCAACAGCCCCTGCCGGTCGAAATTGCCGTTGCGCAGCACCGGTATCTTTCCTAGCAGCGCACCGCTGGAATCGGGCGTGACCGAGATGCCAATGGTTCCCTGCCAACTGTTCCAGGGTGCAGTACCATCCCAGATATAGGTATAGTCCACATGATAATCCACCCCCGAATTGTAAGTGTTGCCGAACATTTTGATGGCGGTAGGGAAGATGCCCATGTTGGTTTGCAGGAATGCTTGTTTGTCAATGGTGGCAGTGGCGCCGCTGCCCAACCAGCTGGCCTGCGCTGAGGTCAGGGCACAATTATAGCTTTGGGGAGAATAACCATCATCACTGAAATGCAAGGCGGCTCTTGGCCCCGTCCCGGAGGCATTGTAATTGAACGAATCGTTGATGATTTGGAAAGAGTTTCCGAAGAATTCATCGCCGATAGAGTCAGAGCCCGACACCTGAAACAATTCACAACTGATGAACGGCCAAACTGAAGCAGTCGTCGTGCTGGTAAAGGTGCTATTTTCTACCGTGCAGTATTCCGAGTCATCCCGGAACCGTACAAAATCTGCGTAGCATTCTGTGAACGAGCAGTTGGTCGCCACCACTCCCATGATGTCGTGTGAGCCGTAGATCATATGTTGATGGTTGCCGTTGTTGGCGGTGAGATTGGCGAAGGTGCAGTTATCCACCAGGATGTCCCGGGTACCGTTCAACAAGCCAAGGGCAGCATACGTGACGCCGGTTAGATTGGTGAACTGACAGTAGGAAAATTCCAGGTTCCGACACGGATTAATCCCACTCGGTATGCAGTCAACCCCCCAGGACTTTGCTGCGCCAGTAAAATTAATGCCGTAAAATTTGATGTTCTGCGAACCGGAAATCAACAGGTAGGCGTCGGGGTTGGAGGTAAAAGACGGTTTATTAAGATTCACCGCTTGCAACGTGAGCTGGTGCACCGCATTCCCCATATTAGCAAGGTTCAGTTCGCCCTGAGAATAGGTGCCATCGTTAAAATTGACGGTGACATTTGTGAATTGAAGGACGTTTTGAACGTTGCCCCAAAAGTTTGCATCCAGAAAACTCGCGGAATTGGCTGAAGATGATCCATCGCCTGTACCGGTTGCCGTGGGAGCCACCCAGTAGGTGTTGTTAGTAACTGGAGCCATCGGCACAGCCACCGCGCTAAACGTAAAATTATTCCAGTGATAGGTGCTGGCAGTCGTCAATTTGGTTTGGCAATATCCAATTGAATTGATGGTCGGATTGCCGCCATAAGTAAAGTTTGCAGTCACTAGAGTGCCGTTCACATACTCAGATATGACCCACTTGAGCCCACTTGTATCCAATACCATGCTAATGGTGTTAGTGTTCGGAAACGTCGTAGGAATCAAGACCTGGCTGCCGACAAGTGCGGTTCTAGACGAATACAATTGAACCCCACCGTTTCCGGTCCCCGGACGAAAGAGCGACCAGGGATTGCCGGTTACGCCCGGGTCATTGAAGCGATCGCCACTCGCACCAGTAGTATTAGGAACCGGAAGGTTCGCTCCAAACCCCATAGAAAGCCAGTTACCCGGATCCGCGGTGAAGGTAACTGAACCGGACAGGGTGTAAACGTAACCAAACTGCGGCGTAAATGGCAGAAGAACGGTGTTTCCCCCCAGCCCAACAGTGCCGTTTTGATACGCGAAATATCCAGGACTCGCGCCAGGAGCATTACTGACTACGTCCCATGATGCGCCACTGCTACCGCCCGCGAGGTCGATGGCGTAAGTGGGTGCCGTTCCATTAATGTCCACCGCACTCGCGTTAAAAGAATTGGAATAGATGAGCGTTTGGGCGCTTGCGATTGAGCAGCAGAAAACCAGCATTGTTACCAGAGACAGTGACTTTATCCGTATCTTCATCGAGTTTCGGTCAGATTTTCAGCCGCTTTTGCCAAATTTCGAGTTGCAGAAGGTCAATGGTGATGGACCAACTTCGAATTCTGCGTGCGATTGAGCAAAACTCTAAACTGACCTGTAAGCACCGTAAACACCCTCATTTGTGGGTATTTGTAATAGTTTCTGTCACTATGATAATCCATTGTCCAAACGCCTAAATGAAATGCCCAAAACCCGATATCCAAATGCCTTCACTCTGATCGAGTTGTTGGTTGTCATCGCTATCATCGCGATTCTGGCGGCGCTTATATTTCCGGCGCTGGCCGCGGCAAAGCAACGGGCCAAGGCTGGGCAATGCGCCAACAATATGCGGCAGATAATTTTGGCAACGAAATCGTACACGGACGACTACCAAGGAGAAATGATCCCCGAATGGGTGCAGCAAGGCGCGCCGAATTGGCCGAGTTGGAATTATGATGCCAGTTCTTTTGTTGTTCAAAATACAGATTTGCTTTGGTGGCCGGACATACTTCGTCTGGGGCGGCATGCTGATTCGCAGGCTCTTTTTAATTGTCCATCGCTGCTTCAACCCGCCACGGAGAGCGTGGGCGGCTCTATCAGCGCAAAGAATGCTTTAGGTATCGGCATGAATTATCCCGAATACGGATGGGTTGCGCCCAGGGCGGGAATTCCATTGCCGATCTACACCATCGGCAAAGAGAACGAAGTGGCGCGACCCAGCCAATCCATCGTATATGCTGATGCTGCCAGTATTGAAGATCCCGACGATAATCCCGACGACTGGCAGGAAATACCCGCCACCGGCTGCGTTTTTTTTCGAGTGCCGAGCGACGCCTATTATGAGTCGCACGCCGGAGATGCGCGATCGGTTCCGCGCCATGGTCGACGCGTAAATGCGGCGTTCTTCGATGGCCACGTTGAGAAAGTTCGCAACGCCGCCATCGGCTACGATTTGACGCGGGACAATGCCGCGAATATGTGGTCACGAAATTATAACATCGTAACCCCGTAACATCGCCCATGCTTTTGCACTTTGAAAACCCTCATTTGCGGGTATTTGGTGAAGCCGCTGTTGCAGGGATAATTCATCACTCTAGCGCTCAAATGAATTTGCCTCGCTTGGCTTTACTGGAAGGCCCCCGTTGGACCGCTTTGGGAACGTATGCCGAAAAATAGAGGTCTAATTTCACTCTTGTTGTGCCTGTTTTGCGTGACATGTGCGCGATCTGGTATTTTTGCTGGCACAGTAGTCGGCCCGCTTGCGCCCGGATTGCCATCGATGGAACATCCCGAATTACTGCCGTTTTTCCTGCCAGATGGCACGGAGACACGACAGTCCGCTTCGTATGATTCGAGCGGTTCCAATAATGACGGCAATTTCAAGACCGCTTACACCAAATATATCGATACCAATGGCGAGTATGTGATTTTTGACGCGTTTGGGCCGGGCTGCCTTTACCGTCAGCAGATCAATGTCTGGTCGCGCGGGCGCAAGATGGCGGCGGGGCAAGCACACATTAAATATTATTTTGACGATGAGCCAAAACCCAGAGTAGACGCGACGATTGATGATCTGTTTGGAGGCAAGAATGCGCTTTTTACTGAACCTTTTGCATTTCTTGATCCACGTCCGCGCTTCGGGATTCTTTACTATCCTTTCGCCTTCAAGAAGCATCTGAAGGTGACTACCACCGATGATTTCAGTCTGCTGCCCGATCCTAATGGGAATTGGTATCAATACACTTATTTGACCTATGCAAACTCCAACGCGGTGACGACGTGGTCCGGTCCTGAACAAGACAGTCCAACGGTGCGTTCGCAATGGACTAACCTGGGTTCAGATCCCAAATCTGTGAACGGCAATGTGACCGTATCGAATACGGTCACGATTGCGAAAGATAAGAGTGTCGTTCTAGCGGAATTGCATGGGGCAGGTTCGATCGCCAGTCTCAAATTCCGGCCCGATCCTTACGGGAGCAAAGAATTTTATCATACCATTCTTCGTATCTACTGGGATGGCGACAAGCACCCGGCGGTGGAGATGCCGATGGGTCTGTTCTTCGGTGGCGGCGGCGAAACGTACGCCAACTGCACAAACCTACCAGCCATGTCGTTGCAGACGCTTTTTTATGGCTTCAATGGAACGAACCATGAGTTTTATTGCTATTGGCCGATGCCTTATTGGAAATCTGCGCGACTTGAACTCGCGAACGAAAGTGGTGAGGAACTGAAGTCGGTTTGTTGCGTGCTTCAATACAAGCCGATGTCTGCCCTGGCGTATCCGACGGGCCAAGCCGGTTATTTTTGTGCCAAACGAACGCTCGCCCGTGATGCCGGACATGGCTTGTTCAACACCGCTTTTGAGGAGAACGGCCGGGGCAAGGTGGTGGGGTTGTCTTTTTATTCATCGCAATATGCGATGGATGGCGATGAATTCACCTACATTGACGGCAGCCGCACCCCGCAGATCCATGGGGATGGCACTGAAGATGACCACAACCAGGGATTTGGCGGCGATGCTTATCAGAAGCCGCTTTGGGGCGGATTGGTGAATGGATATCAGACCGCCTATCGCTTCTATTATAATGACTCCTACATTTTCAACCAACACATCAAGATCAACTACGAATTCACTCGCGAGGGGGGCCGAGATAACGGCGGTGAAACCGATGCCGTGGTTTATTATTACAAATCAGCCCTGGCCGGACGTTTGCTACTGACCGACCAAGTGGATGTCGGTGATGCGGCTTCCGAATCTGGGCATCATTATTCTATCACCGGTCAAACCTGGTCGGGAACCCGTCGCAGTGGCTATGACGGATATGAGCGCGATTACGAATATGATAACTGTCTGGATGATGGTCGAGCCTTCAAGGGAAACAGTGAATTTACCGTTGCCATTTCACCCGACAACGATGGTGTGAAGCTGCGTCGGCGGCTGTATCGTTCCGATAATGGCCGTCAGCGGGCATGGGTGTATGTGAACGGGGTGCGCGTGAATGAACGGCCATGGGATATCTGCACTTACTCGTGTGCCCCGAATTATCAGGGCTGGTTCGATGATGATTTCGAAATTCCCGCCGCCTATACCCGGGGAAAACGCCAATTACAATTGTGGGTGGAAAATGCCGGCGACGACAAATCCGAAATCAACGAGTTCTATTATTGGGTCTTTAGTTTTAAAGACCATCCGGCCATCAAAACGCCGTCCATTCGCGGATTGAGCGCCAGGCCGGACGGCAGCTGCCGGGTTGAATTGCAATGGACGGCGGCGCGAATGGCGGACCAGGTGAACTATTATCAGGTGGAACGCAGCGAACAGCCCGACTTTTCTCATCCAATTCTAGTTGGCCGAAGCAATGCCAGTCGCTTTGGGGATACGCGGGTAAAACCGGGTGCCACCTATTATTATCGCGTGGCGGCGGTGAGTCTTTCCGGAGTTGTTGGGCCGTCCTCCAAATGGGTGTTGGCAACCACGGCAATCAATGCGACCACATCCAGCGTTGTTTTTCTGGGAATCGACGAAACCACCAAAGGCAATTGGCCAACGAACAATTACGGCAAGGATGGTTTTATCATGCCGCGTTATTTTTACGGTCGCGATTGCCAGGCGTGGCCGGATTATCTCTGCGCGGTAGATTACAACAGTTTCACTAACCGGCAACTGTCTCTCTGGAAAAACGCCTCTGCCTCCACGTTGCTGACAAGCCCCATCTCTTACTGTGCGCGCTATCTTGGCGCCTTGGACACCACCAACGCCGGCTGTATTAAAATATATGTCAGTGATACCCAGCCGCACCAACTGTCGCTATACGTTTGCGACTACGACAAGAAAGCGCGTGAAGAAACGATCGAACTTACTGACATGCAGGGCAAGGCATTGGCCCCGGTATGCAGGGTGAACGATTTCGAACAGGGCAAATGGTTGCGGTTCCAATTCTCGGGCAACATCCAGGTGCGGCTTACTAATCGAAAGAGCAGTTCCACTGCCGTTCTTTCGGCCCTCATGTTTGATAAAGTGCCACAAGCTGGCGGTTTACGTACGGGAGCTAATCAATGATTTAATATGAAATCTGGTTTAAAAATTGGCGATATCGGTGAGTTGACCTGGGTCGTTGACCCAACAATGACCATCATCCTGGGTGGTGTTCCTCAGGTCACGGTGTTTTCTACGCCGAGCATGATCATGCTCATGGAACTATCGGCGCGGGAGGCTTTGCGGCTGTTCCTGGAAGACGCGGAGGAATCTGTCGGCGTGGAAGTGCAGGTGGAGCATACCGGCGCGGCGGTATTGGGTTCGACGGTGCGCGGCACGGCGAAGGTGGTGCAGTTGGACGGCCGCCGTGTGCATTTCGAGGTGCGGGCTTGCGTGGGAGATCGCGAGATAGGCCGGGGCAGGCATAGTCGCGCGGTGGTGCAACTCGACCGCCTGGCCGCCAATGTGGTGCAAATGTTAAATCCAGGAGACCGTGTGACGGACCTCAAGCTCAACAGTGGCGAACTGGGTAAACTGGAAACAGTCCTCGTGGAGGTCTCGAACCGGATTGCGACGGTGATTTTAAATCGTCCAAATGCAACCAACGCGATCAATGTGCAGATGACCGAAGAGTTAGAGCGTTTGGTAGCGTGGCTCGCTGGACATCCGCAGGAGGTCAGGGTCGTGGTGATCTCTGGCGCGGGCGACGGCTTCTGCGGCGGGGTTGACCTGAAGAACGTGGCGCCCTTGTCGCTGGAAGCGGCGCGCACGCTGAGCCTGCGGCAGGCAAATTTATGCCTCGCATTGGAACGATTGCCACAGCCGGTGATTGCGGCGGTCAATGGCCCCGCATTCGGGGGCGGTTGCACACTGGCCTATTCGTGCGACTTGCGTTTTGCATCACACGCAGCCCGTTTTGCCATGCCGGAGATAAAACGGGGTTGGACACCGGGTTTCGGCCTCGCGCAACTGGCGGCGCTAGTGGGCAAGGCGCGCACTTTGGAGATGTGTCTCACAGGTGAAGCTATTACTGCCACACAGGCCTTGGAATGGGGATTGGTCAATGAACTTGTACCCGGCACCATGCTGATGAGATCCGCGCAACAACTGGCAGAGCGCATGTTGTTGTTGCCCGCAGAGGCGCTTCGACAGACCAAGCGCGTGATCCATTTGAACGAGGGACAATTGCCCAAGGTTACCCATCGCGCCGACACGGACGCTTATCTGCGTTGCCTCGAATTGCCGGATGCCCGCGAGGGTATCGCGTCATTTATCGAGAAGCGCCCATCAAAGTTTCAAGGAAAATGAAATCCAATCGTAACCCGCTTTTCGCGGGAATCATCCTCTTATTCTGCGGTTTGGCGGGAAACGCGCAGATCATCTATTCCAACGCTTTTAATGGCGGAGCAGTGAACATTCATGGAACGGCGCCTACGGTGGCTAACGATTTCGCGGGCGGCGCCAGTTTCGCGCGATGGAATGATGTTTTAGGACATAATAACACAGGTGTCATGTTGGCGAACGGCGCCAATAGCACAACACTGGGTGATAGCTGGCTATTACCATTTGCACCGCAGCACGGTTATGTCTATACGCTGACGGCTTCGCTGACTTTCACCGGTAGTCCGGGTAATTGGGTCGGGCTTGGGTTTGCGGAATATGATCCAGTTAATCTATTCACTGGCAGCCGGTACGCCGACAATTTTGTAACCGGTTATGATCATATCATTTTGACGGAATCGAGTGGAAACGTGCAGTATTTTTCGGGACCGAGAGGAAATAGCCCTCCTATCTATAATGCCAATAGCACTTTTACCGCTAATACACCGCAAATAATTTCTGTGCAGGTGATATTGAATACGACCGGCAGTCTGTGGTCGATTGCTGCTAATGTTAATGGTGTCCAAATGGGGAGCCCCTTTACCTATGTCAGCAACCCGTCAATCGGTGCCGTGGGGATTAACCAAACCGGTCTGGGTGCTCCCGCCAACTATCGATGGAATAATTTGTCGCTTCAAGCCGTTGGGGCGGGTCCTACCACTAACACGGTCAATGCCACGGTGAGTTTTCCGCCAGCGAATGCGGGAGTGCTGTTAAACCCGACATTTAAGGGGTTGAGCTACGAGAAATTGTCCATAACGAATGCGACTTACTTTACCTCCAACGACGTCACGCTGGTGCATCTATTCAGCCAGATTGGCCCGGGTATCGTTCGCATCGGCGGCGGCACTGTGGATACGACGGGATGGAATGGAATATCGAACACGGTCCCGATCACAGCGGCTTACGTGGACAGGTTCGCGGGATTCATGAAGGCGTTGCCCACGAACTGGTCGGTGATTTACGGCATTAATTACGTTCAAAATACCCCTGCGAACTGCGCCGCCGAAGCAGCTTATGTGGCAAACGCGCTGGGCTCCAGACTGTACGGCTTTGAAATTGGGAACGAACCTGAATATTATCCCGGTTTCAATTATAGCGCTTTTCTTGTGCGCTATCGTTCTCTGGCGGCTGCCATCACCAATAACGTTCCGGGCTGGGCCGTAACCAATAACGGCATCGGCTGGACCTTTGACGACGCGGACGCGGGACAAGGCCAATTAGCGGCTATCACGGACCCCTTTGCGCGTGATGAATCCGAAGTGGTTTCGCTACTGACCCAACACTACTATGTGGCAGCCGGCGGATCACCCAGCGACACCATGCAACTGTTGTTGCAACAACCGGACTTAACGATGCGTGATTTAGTGACCAACATCGTGGGAGCAGCCACAGGACGCCAAACGCTCGGTGCCCGCATAACTGAAACTGCTTCATACTCGGCGGGAGGCGTTCAAGGCGTGAGCGATGTTTACGGCGCAGCGCTTTGGTCGTTGGATTACATGTTTACGGCGGCGTTGAACGGCTTGCAAGGCGTCAATTTTCACGGCGGCTGGATTAGCCCCTATTCGCCTATCATAGACAACGGAATAGGTGTCCAGCGGGTGGGTCCTGAACTTTATGGATTAAAAATGCTTTCCCTGCTTCCGCGCGGTAATGTCGTTTCGGCCACGGTTACGCTGTCTTCAAACATCAATTTCACGGCGTACGGTATACGGTGCCTGGGCGGCGGGATCAGCGCCCTGCTGAACAACAAGGATACAAGTAACAGGGTGGTGGTTGCCGTCAACCTGGGGACAAACGTCTCCGGCGCACAAATGATTGCGTTAACGGGACCGTCACTCTTCAGCAGCAGCGTCTATACGATCGGCGGCGCACCAATCGATGCAGCGGATGGCACGTGGAATGGTGGCGTGCAAGCGGTGTTGTCGGCGACGAACGGGCAGTTGACGGTGGTGGTGCCTCCAATCAGCGCCATTTTGCTGAACCCGGTCTTGGTGCCTCCAATAATCGCGACGAGTATTAAGGGCAGCCAGTTGACTTTAAGCTGGCCAACGAATTATATCGGCTGGTTGCTGCAATCGAATTCAATAGGACTGTTGGGCACCAACTGGTTCTCACTGCCTGATTCGGGCAATACGAACCGCGCGCAGATAACCATACAACCAGGCCTGACTAATATGTTTTACCGTCTTTTCCTTCCGTAAACGAACCAATATAAAGTCTATAATCAATCTATGAAAAAAATCCTTTTCCTGGTCGTGAGCCTGGCTTTTGCCGCGAATGGCGCGGACACAAAATCTGAAACCAAGCATTACATCGAAGTCATCCGGACAAATATTTTCAGTGAGTACAAAGGCATGTTCAAACCGGCTAAAGAGAAATTGAAATATCCTTTTATCACACCGGGTTCCAGCTCATATCAGAACCAGCTCTGGGATTGGGACTCCTGGTTGACGGACATCGCTTTGCGGCAAATCCTTTTGGAAAATGGTTCGCCGGAAGACAAAAAGGATGCGATTCAATACGAACAGGGCTGCATCCTGAACTTTCTCGACAACGTCAGCAGCGGGTACATTCCCGTGGTGATCAGCCCCAACGGTAAAAGCTTCTATGACGGCGACACGAATTTCATCGCGTGGCAGCACAACATGCATAAGCCGTGTTTGGCGCAGCACGCCGCATTTTTGGTGAAATTAAACGGGGGAGATGCTCAATGGCTGCGTGACCAATTTCCCAAGATGCAGGCTTTCGTGAACTGCTATCATAATCATTATTACAATCAGGCCACAGGCCTGTATTACTGGCAAACCGATGAATTTCTAGGGGTGGATAACGACCCCAGCACGTTCTTCCGGCCTTACGGAAGCTCCGCTTCAATCCTGTTGAATTGTTTTATGTATAAAGAATTAGAGGCGATGGTTTATCTGGCGGGATGTTTGAATCAAAAGGAGATCGGCAATAGCTATCAAAAAGAGGCAGATGAACTTCTTAAATCCATCCGCGAAGATTGTTGGGATCCAAAGGATGGATTTTATTACAGTGTTGACCTCAATCTGAGACCCGTGACACAACCGATCGACAAAGCCTGGCAATTTCACATGGGCCAGCCCAGGAATTGGGATTGTTTGATCCAACGTATAGGTGTTTGGTCCGGTTCATTGGCCTTGTGGTCGGGCGTGGCCACACCGGAACAGGCCAAACAGATGATTGAAAAGAATCTCTTGGACACCAATACCTTTGCCGCGCCGTATGGAATCCGCTCTCTGTCTAAAATGGAAAAAATGTATGACGTGCGGGCCACGGGCAATCCGTCCAACTGGTTGGGTCCGATCTGGCTCAACGCCAATTACTTTGTTTTTCGTGGAATGGTAAAATATGGATACAAAGACGAAGCGCGCAAATTGGTAGAAAAAACCATCAAGTTGATCGGCATGGATTATGAGAAAACTGGCGTCTTGCATGAATTCTATTTACCCGAAAACGGCGAACCTGTGATGAACAAGGGATTTGAGGATTGGAATTATTTGGTTTTGAATATGATTGCGTGGTATGAGGACAAGCCCTTCATTGAAGAATTTTGATGCGGAAACTCCTTTGAATAAAATCCTACGTTTTCACGAGTGTGAGGTGTTGCCTAACGCCAAAATCCTCGTTTAAAGTGTTTTAGCGTGTTATCAATGTCGCGTGAAGAACCGTTCCACGGATAATTTCCCAATGCTTGACATGGTGAACGGGGGCTCTTCTCTAGGATTATTTTGAATCTGCGCGCTATTCCCCTCCAACTTCAGACGCTAGTCGCACCCAAATTTTGCCAAAAAGCTTATCAAATACCCACAAATGAGGGTATTTACCGCTTACCCCCCTGACTTTAGAGTAAACCAGTAATCACAACGCGAACTCAAAGCTATGCCATCATCACTTCAAATGAATACAACCGTTAAACTCTTGATTGCGGGAATCATTGCAGTGTTCTGCTGCTCCGTTGGACGAGCACAAGGTTATTTACACGCCATTGATACATCGACGCTGGTCTATTCCAACACCTTTAATGGATCGGCGGTGGACATCCAAGGAACGGCGCCTACATATATCAATCCAAACGCGATTGTGTATGGCGGCACCAATACCGCATTGCTTCAACGTACGACTAACAATGTCGCTGCTGGATGGTGGGCATACCAGGACGGCACCCTTGGCAATCAATTGAACTCCGTTCTCCTGACGAATCAATTTCTACCTGGTTATGTTTACACCATCCATGCTCAACTGGACATTGCAATTATTCCACCCGCAGGCGGCTGGGGCGGGATAGGTTTCACCGTAGGATTGCCGATGAATAGATCAGGTTATCGGGTTAGTGACACAGGCAGCCACGCGTGGACGCTCTTAAACTATCAGGCGCAAGGGGGTGGGGTCATTAATGAAGCTGCTGGCACCCTTTTTTCTGGCGTAAGCACAGTGAATAATTTGATGAATACGGTGGGCGCGGTGAACACCATTAATTACGTATTGGATACGACTGGTGCCAAGCAGATTGTCTCTGAAGATGTTAATGGCGTCTTTATAGGTAGTTATGTCCTTTCTGCCAATCAAGCCTTCGGTGGATTTGGATATACCCAAACCACCACAACCGCTGGTGCCTACAGGTGGCTTAATCTATCGCTTTTCGCCTCATCGCTGGTCATCACGACGAACCCGGCATCGGCCACGGTTTCCGCAGGCACTGCTTATACCAACACAATTCAGGTTGCGTGCACCAGTCCCGGTTTTCAATGGTACACCAATAACGTTCCCGTCAATGGAGCCAATACCAATACTCTGGTGTTTAATCCGGTTACCGCCGCCAATGCCAGCACCAATATTTATTGTGTTATAACGAATAGCACTATGACGGTCACCAGTGCGCTGGCCAGTTTGGCGGTTTATACCGCTCCGACAATTATGGGAGCGTTCCCGCAATCTTATAGCAATATAACGACCTTGTATGGAGGGATAACTGTTGGCGGCACGAATTATCCGGGTGCAACTCCCTCGTTCAATGTGGTAGCACTTGGCCAGGCCCCGCTTGCCTATCAATGGCAGACCAATGGCGTGGCTGTTGGCGGAGCTACAAGCGCCACTTTCACCTTCACAAATTGTCCGTCGACCGGCCCAACTAATTTTACCTGTGTAGTAACCAATTCGCTGGGTTCAGCCACCAACGCATGGTTGGTGTCTTATCTTCCGACCCCGCAGGTGCGATATATGCAGGTTATAATGTCAAATACCCCTGCCGCCTTGTGGCGCTTAAACGAAGGACCAGACGATTTCAATGGCGATCAAGGTCTGCCTGCTCTGGATTTGGCGGGTGGTAATAATGGCTTATATACCAATGCCGACCTTGACTATGCTGGCTACACCAACATCGGTTCCGCTTTCTATACCAACCTGGATACCAGCGATGCGTCAGCGCGCTTCAATAGTTTCAATGCCGACAGTGAAGTTCAAAGCATTCGGGGGCTGGATTTCGCAACAACTGCTGGTACAAGTAATACTTTCACGGTTCAAGCCTGGGTTAAGGGTTCGGGACAGGTCAGCGGTGCGTGTATTATCGCCAAAGGCTTTAATGGCGGAGAACAATTTGCCTTGGACGTAAACGGCAACAAATGGCGCTTTTTGGTTCGAGGTGCCACCAATTCCTTCGCTCCCGCTGTCACGGCAGGAACCGGTCCGGATAACTCTTGGCATTTCCTCGTCGGAGTTTGTGATGAAGCCCATGGGATTATATCGCTTTACGTTGACGGCCTGACGGTCGGCACTGCGGTGCTCGGGACTAGTGCCGGAATATATTCTAATTCCGTGGCGATTACTATTGGGGCGAGAGGCGCGAATCCTCTCGATACTCTTGAAACCGCGCAATTTAGTGGGTATATCAGTGATGTTGCGGTATACAAATACGCGCTCACTTCTGCGCAGGTGGCCAACACCTGGATAGCGTTCGGTGGCTCAACTGGGTTCCTATTTGTTCCTCCGTTGCCGCCTACCAATTACGTGTTCCAGGGGTACGGGACATTCAACACAATAACAATTCCGGCGACAATCTTCGGTCCGGCGCCTATGGGTTATTATTGGACTAACGTGACCGTCGGTGGAATTGTGGCGCACGGTCTAACCAATGTTACTGGAAATATGGACTGCACTTTGACGATTCCGAACGCTAACCCCAACCTAAGTGGCGACCAGTTGGAATTGGTTGTCACCAACGCCGCCAGTTCCACCAATTGGTTTGTCTCTTTGTTCAGCCCGCAGCCCCCGATACAATTGGGTTATTCCAACACGATCATTTGGTCCAACTCCTTTAACGGAGGGACATGGTCGGTTGATAATCAGCCGTTCACGGCGGCCAATCTTTTGGTCGGCGGCACCAATTCCACATGGCATGTTGTGAGTAACAATGTCGCTGGTGGATGGTCCGCAAACGCAAACGGCACCGAAGGCGCGAATTCGGACAGTATCATCGTGCCATTTACGCCGCATCCCGGTTACGTTTACACGCTGGAGGGTTCACTGACCTTCCTGGTTACTCCACCTACGGGCGGCTGGAGTGGGTTAGGTTTCTCGGGGACAAACGCCACTGGTTTTGTTTCAGACCCGCGAATTATGAACAATTGGACGCTCCTGAACATGAATGCCAATGGTGGTGGAGCACAATTATTCTCGAATGCTACTGTTGTAGCCAGTGTGCCTAATTTGATGACCGCATTGAACACGCCCTACGACATCAAACTTGTATTGGATACGACGGGTGCCCAATGGTCTCTGACTTTGTCTGTTGCTGGCACCTTGGTGGGAAGCGCTTCCTATCCAACAATTCCAACTATCCAATCATTTGGCTATACCCAAACCGGCACAACCGCTGGTGCCACTAAGTGGAATTCCATATCGCTTACTCAAGTAGCGCCCGATGGCAGCAGTGCCGGTGCGCCCTATCCCCTGAATCCTTCAGTGTTGCCGACCGGGATAACGGTCGGGGCGGGCAATCCATTGTCGATTCCTGCGACTGCTTACGGCGAGGTGCCTGTCGGCTATTCCTGGAGTAACACGAATACCGCCGCTGTTCTCGGGTCGGGTACAACCAACAACTTGGCGCCGCTCATCGCAAACCTCAGCGTCGGCAGTGTTCCTGGCAGTTGGAATGGCAACACATTGTCGTTGGTCCTGACCAACGCATATGGCACCAACATCTCTTACATCTTGTTGACCGTGACCAACGGTATAAGCCTCAATGTGACGAACATCGGGGTAACGAGGTCGAACGGCAACATCTATTTAAGCTGGCCGACTGATCATACCGGCTACACACTGCAAGCCCAGACGAACTCGTTGTCGGTGGGCATCAACACCAATTGGGTGGATGTGCCGGCCTCAACTACGACCAACCAGGTTGTGTTCCCCGTCAACCCGGCCAACCCCAGCGTATTCTACCGGTTGTATTATACTCATTAATCCAATGGGATCCTCCGGCTCTGCCGGAGGATCCCCGAAATTTAACCAAGCGAACCGATAATTGAATGAGAAAGTTTAAGTTGTGATGAATTTATTAAGATTGAGAACGCAGAAAACATTAAAAGGGCGTCAGTTGATTCCGCCAACAAAGGGTTGCGCTGTTCAATCTAAAATCATCAACGCCTTCACGCTCATCGAGCTATTGGTGGTCATCGCCATCATCGCAATTCTCGCGTCGTTGCTGCTGCCGGCCTTGGCCTCGGCGAAATTAAGGGCAAAAGACGTTCAGTGTAAAAATCTCCTCAAAGAGTTGGGGACGGCCAATCAATTATATATCACTGACGAAAACGGAGTACTACTTCCCTATGGGGGCAGCGGAACACTGTGGATAACGTCGTTGCGTCCGGTCTATGCCAATGTTGATAATGTGATGATTTGCCCCCTGACTACTCTTCAAGATCCTCCGCCGGGCGCTAACACCGTCGGTGACTACAAGACTGCGTGGGATTGGAAATCCACCGTTGCCGGAGTTCCCACAGATAATCAAGGCAGTTTTACCTATAACGGGTGGCTTTACAGCGGCGCTAACGGGGCGTTTTTTAGCGGTGTTCCTGTGCCTCCAGACCAGGTTTCTGGTGCTCCTAATGGATATTCGTTCCAGAAAGAGTCAGGGGTATTATCTGGGGCTCAAACCCCTGTTTTCGCCGATGGGTGCTGGCCAGATGCCTGGCCTGACCTGACCGACTCATGCGTACACAACCTCCAAACTCCTTTTGATGGTACACAGGGACCTAACGGAACTTCAGGAATGTGGAGATACCTTATTGCCAGGCATGGTCCCAATCGGGTCAATCCGCCCCCGACAGGTTTCAATTATAGTCATGGAAACCGGGTTCCAGGCGGTATTAACGTAACATTTTTTGACTCACACGTGGAAAATGTGTCGTTGGATAATCTTTGGGGTCTTGCTTGGAGCAAACATTGGGATCCAACTGCGAAACATCCGTAACGATACTTTCGGCAGAAAGCCCGAAGCGCACTGGTGTGATTCAGGTGAAATTGTCCTGTGCGGTTTCTCGTGTTTCGAAAACATTGGTACGCCACTCCGATTCGCGAAGCGTCAGCAATGGAAAATGGGGCGGAATCCACAAGTGTTTAACGAGTTTATTTGTCTGTTGGCAAAACCGCTGCCTCGCACTCAACATTCACCCCGAGCCTTTAACCGGATTCTTTCATAGCAACGCCCACATTAGATGTAGCACTGAAAATGAGAGTCATACTGAGCATTATCATTGCTTTGGCGACGATGCAGTCCTGTAGCGAGTCGCGAGCGGAGCTATCTCCGGTGGCGGAAGCTGCTGGAACTTTAAAAACAGTCTCCAGATCGCCAACTGCCTTTGATTTGCCGTCAGACCGCCCCGGCCAGATCGCGTTTTTTGGTTCGGACAGTGCTGAACTGTTCGCCAGGGAGGTGAATGAATCGTTCCAAGGGGTGCTGGCGCTGGATTTTGTATCCAGGCCGGATGGCAAATTCCCCCCGGGTTTTCTCAATGCTTCGCCGGCTGGCCAACCTTGGTATGGAACCATGTGGACACGTGACGCCGGCACATTCATGCGCGAGCTGGTCTTTTGGGGATATTATGAACACGCCTGCCAGGTCGCCCAGCTTTGTATCGATTTGGTTGGAACAGATGCCGATGGATTCATTGCCTTTCCGAGATATCTAGACCCGCAAAACGGTCCAGAGAGCGGGTCGGAAATGGACGGCCAAGCTGCATCTATCATTGCCATGATTGCCTTATGGCAGCGATTGCCGGCGGAAAATCCATTCCGTGCGCGGCTTTACCAATTTCTTCACCAGAAGTCGTCGCCGGTGCGTGGTATCCATCATTTTCTCGAGCAACGTCCACTGGTCCCTGGCTCAGGTGAATTTGGCGGGGGCAAGGGGCATGACGACTACAACGTCGTCCAAAACAATCTATGCGCGTTGACCATGATCAGCGCCGCCAATATGGAGGATGAAGTTGGCGACCACGCCACGGCAAAGAAATGGCGGAAGGACGCCGATATTTTGTTTCACAACATTGAAAAATATTTGATCAATGATAAAGGCTCCTGGATCTGGGGAGTTGAAACCAACACGCTGAAACCCAATCATACCGACACGGATAGCGCCACGTTGGGAGGCAGCGGCGGTCTCAACGGCGTCGTTAGCATGTCGGCAGACGTTTTAGGATTCAATCCACCCGACTGGCCCTGGCACGGTGCAGTCATCAATGGCGGCAAAACGTTTGATGAGCTCTATCTATTCCCTTTGCGAAAAGAGCAATTCGATAAATACGGATTTTGGGCGCAGATGAACTATACACACAAAGGTCTGCTGACCAGCCCATCGTATGGTCAAGGTTATGCCCTGCAGGACATGTTGTTGTTCGGAAAACTCGACATGGCCGGACATGGTTTGGATTTTTTGGCGCAGGCTACTTATAAATCTCCAGACATGATCTTTAGTTACACCAACCAGAATTATGGGCGCCTTTCTCCATATTATTTCTACGAACGGATGTATTCGCCCGATGCAAAAGGGCAGGTGCAACAGACCGCAGGGTGTGGCCCGCTCAATCTGGTCAACGTCTCGGAACCGCTAAAAGTGGCGCGTTTGATTGCCGGTCTGGATGACACATCACTGAACGAAGTCCGGATCATCCCGCGTTTGCCACCTTCTTGGTCGGGATATCAGTTAAAGGATTGGCCGATCCTTACCAGTCGCGGAGTCGTGCGTGCTGATATCTCTTTTGAGAAGAAAGGTGACGGGGTAGATCTGGAGATCGAGGTCAAACAAGGTGATTCGATTCCAAAACTATCGGTCCAACTGCCAGGGGCAAAAGAGCCGGTTTGGAAGCATCAGAACAATGTTAAATCAGCTAAATTTGCCTCTTCTCCCTAACGCGATGTTGCGGCAGTTTTTCATATAGCCAAACAAAAGTTCGAATGATTGATATCACTTATTTGAAGTCCCAAATACGAAGCGTTTGCCTCGCTGTGGCGGGGTTTACGATTTGGGTGGGTGGAAACAACGGTCTTTATGCCGAAAACTATGACGCGCGGGCGCGCGAATTAGTCAGCAAAATGACATTACGGGAAAAGATCGCGGAGCTCCATGGAATCCAAAACACGAATCATGACCAATATGTTTATCGGTATGTTCCGGGCATCCCGCGTCTCGGCATACCGGGTTTTCATATTGCCAACGGCCCGGCGGGAGTAGGTCCGGCTGGGGACGATCCGCAGAAACCGGCGACCGCCATGCCAGCGCCCATTGCCTTGGCATCTACTTGGGATGCATCACTGGCAAACCGTTATGGGGTCATACTCGGGAGAGAATCAAAGTGTTTGGACGAAGATCTGCTCGAATCGCCTGATATCAATATCGCGCGCCTGCCGCAAAACGGCCGTACGTTTGAAGCATTTGGTGAAGACCCCTACTTGGTCGCGCAAATCTCCGTCGCGGAGATCCAAGGCATTCAAAGCCAGGGTGTCGTCGCCAATGTGAAGCACTTCGCCGTGAACAACCAGGAACGCGACCGCATGAAGCTCAGTGCCGTCGTGGACGAACGCGCGCTACATGAGATTTATCTTCCGGCTTTTGAAGCCTCCATCAAAGAGGGCAAAGTCTCATCTTTGATGGCCGCCTATAACAAGGTGAACGGCATTTACTGCTGTGAAAATGACGAGCTGCTGAACCAAATACTCAAAAAGGATTGGGGCTTCAAAGGGTTTATTACATCTGATTTCGGCGCGGTTCACAGCACTGTGCCGCCCGCGTTGGCAGGATTAGACCTGGAAATGCCGACGGGAATCTTTTTTGGCACCAACCTCGAAGCAGCGGTTGAAGCCGGCGCAGTGCCCATGTCCGTCATCGATGACAAATTGATCCGTCGCTTCCGAACGATGATGGAATACGGGATGTTTGATCATACGACGAAATACAAACCCATTCCCGCCCGCAAAGATGGGATGGAAGCGCGCGAGATCGCCGAAGAAGGAATGGTTTTGCTCAAGAACAATGGCGATGAACTGCCTCTCAACCCAAAGAGACTGTATAGCATTGCCATCATTGGACCGTCTGCAACGAATACTGTGACCGGAGGTGGTGGCAGTTCGCACGTGGAGCCGCTTTATACGGTCTCCCCGCTGGATGGCATCAAGCAACGGGTCGGTTCAAAAGTAAAGGTCACTCTGTGTGATGGTAAAGACGTGGCTGAAGCCGCTGTGCTCGCTAAAGCTTCCGATCTGGCCATCGTCATGGTGGGCGATACCGCCACCGAGGGAAAAGATCATGCAATGACGCTGGCTGGAAATCAGGATGAGTTGATCGAAGCAGTTGCCTCGGCAAATCCACATACCATTTTAGTCCTCAAGACCGGTTCGCCGATGCTCATGCCTTGGGTTGATAAAATTCCGGCAATTTTAGAGGCTTGGTATCCCGGCGAAGAAGACGGCCATGTCGTGGCCGCCATATTGTTTGGCGACGTCAATCCTTCGGGAAAACTGCCCATTACTTTTCCAAAAAGCCTGGCTGATCTGCCGGCTAATACGCCGGAGCAATACCCCGGCATTAAGACCACAGCTAAATATACAGAAGGAGTTTTTGTCGGCTATCGTCACTTTGACACCCAAAAGATTGAACCGCTTTTTCCCTTTGGCTATGGCCTTTCGTACACCACGTTCGCTTTTAAAAATCTGACTATCACACCGAAAAGCCTTTCGATCAATGGCGATTCGCAACCAAGCGTAACCGTTAGCGTGGAGGCTACGAATACCGGCAAAAAGTTCGGCAGAGCTGTGGTTGAGCTGTATCTCGGATTTCCGTCAACAGCAGACATTCCGCAACCTCCCGCGCAGTTGAAAGGATTTGCAAAGGTCACTTTGAAGCCGGGCCAGACGCGTCGTATCGGGTTGGAACTGAATGCGCGTGCCTTTTCTTATTGGGACACCAATACCCATGGCTGGAAAATTATGCCGGGAACATACCGGGTCATGGTGGGCTCGTCTTCTCGTGACTTTCAGCTTCAGGATAATTTACAGGTGCAATAGATGATTCGGCGATGATTCAACGCGTCGGTTTTCATGCAAATATTCACCTGGTTGTTGTCGAAGAATAAAGCGAAGTTCCAAAAGGATTTTCAGTTTGTTATGACATTTTTAATTAAACGGATCTTGGTACTAAACGCAGGCGGCATCATTGCCCTGGCCATGACTTCATGCAGCACGTATCAAAAGCCTGAAGGCAATATAGAGGCAGGCCTGGCTGCCAAATTGCCTGATCTGGTCCGATATGCCAAGCCTATGTGCGGTACCGGCACAGCGCTCAACACGGAAGGTGGAGACAATAATACTTATCCCGGCGCGGTTGCGCCGTTTGGCATGATGCAATGGAGTCCTGACACGGACACTGGTACGCATCGCGGGGGATACGGCGTGCAGGACAAAACCATCGGCGATTTTAGTGTGGATCATTTGAGCGGTACCGGCTGCCACTACGGAGCAGATTTCGCATTCATGCCGATGCCTGGCCAAGAGCCAATAGTTCCACCTGCTGCGCATAACACTTTTGCCGTTTCATTTTCACACACCAACGAAATCGCCAAACCCGGCTACTACGGAGTGACGTTGGATAACGATATCAAGGTGGAATTGACGGCGACAATGCGGAGCGGCTTCGGCCGGTTTGTTTATCCGGACGCAAAGACAGCGACGATAATGGTCAACACAGCCAATGATGCTGAAGGTGCGGAAGCATCAGGCATCAATCTCAATCCCGCGGAACACGAAATCAGCGGCTGGTCTGTCGGTGGACATTTCTGTGGCACGCAGGAATCGCGCACCATTTATTTCTACGCAAAATTTGATCGCCCATTCAAATTCTGGAGCACCTGGAGCAATAAAATATTGGCCAAAGGCGCCACTGAGGCATCCGGAGCACAGTCAGGGGCGTTTATCACATTCGAGAATTCCAGGAACCGAACAGTGTTAGCCAAGATCGGTATTTCCTATGTCAGCATCGCCAACGCGAAGGAAAACGTCACGGTGGAAAGCCCGCTGTCAGCATTCACGTCCGCTGATTTTGATCAAGCCGTCCAAGCAGCAAGCGACAATTGGAATAACTGGCTCAATAAAATCCAGGTCAGTGGCGGAACGCGCGAAGAAAAGGAAACTTTTTATTCGATGATGTATCATGCGCTGTTGGGGCCGCAGGTGGTTTCTGATGTCAATGGCCAATACCTGGGTTATGACGCAAAAGTTCACACGGTTGAGTCAGGCCGGGCTCAATATGGGGTTTTCTCAGGCTGGGACATCTATCGTAGTGAATGCCAGTTGTTGGGAATGCTCGCTCCGAAAGAGGCTGGCGATATGGCTCAATCGCTATTGATGGATTACCAGCAGGCCGGAGCCTTTCCGCGTTGGGGTGTGATGACTGAAGACAGCGGAGTAATGATGGGTGACCCGGCTGCGCCGATGGTAGCGGATTTTTATGCGTTTGGAGCGACTAATTTTAACAACGTGGCAACCTTGAAAGGGCTGGTTAATGCGGCGACGAATTCGTCAGTTCACGCCGGAAGGACGAAGACCAATGAGCGGGACGCGTTGGATGATTATTTGAAATTAGGCTATGTGCCAGAAGGCCAAAAAGGCGGTTACGGAAGTGTTTCGATGACATTGGAGTACGCATCGGCAGATTTCGCATTGTCGCAATTCGCGGCTGCCTTGGGGGATGAGCGCGATAGTGCTATGCTGTTGGAACATGCGCAGAACTGGAAAAACCATTGGAATCCGGCAAGCGGATATTTGGAGATGCGGCGCCGAGACGGCTCCTGGGCGCCGGGGTTTAAAAACAACGTCAATCGTTATGACGAAGACACGGCCTACGTGGAAGGCACCGCCGGACAATATCTGTGGATGGTGCCGTTCAATGTGAAAGGGTTGTCAGACTTAATGGGTGGGCCGGAAGCGGCGCTCAAGCGGATTGATGCCTCGCTCGCGAAATTAAACGCGGGCAGTCATGGACCAGATGCGTGGATGGCGTGGGTTGGGAATGAACCCAATTTGAATATGCCGTGGATCTACGATTTTCTCGGTCAGCCCTGGAAGACGCAGGCCGCCGTGCGCCGGGCGATGACGGAATTATATTCAGCCGGTTATGCCGCTTATCCCGGCAACGATGACGTAGGCGAAATGTCCTCCTCGTACATTTTTGGCGCGCTGGGCATGTATCCGGAATTGCCCGGGTCAGACGTTTTAGTGATGGGAAGCCCGCTGTTTCCAAAGGCGGTAGTGCATTTGCCAAATGGCGACGTGACCATCATCGGCAATGGCGCAGCTAAAGATGCGCCTTATGTGCAAAGCCTGGCAGTGAACGGGCAGGTTTGGAACAAGCCGTGGATTCGTTATTCGGAAATTTCCCATGGCAGCACATTGACTTATGACGTGGGCACAACGGCAAACACCAATTGGGGCGGCAACCTTGTCAATGCGCCACCGTCTTATAATGGCGGAAAATGATTCGCTCGTTTAAGTTATTATGGATCCACAAGGCATCAGCAGGCGCAGTTTGATCAAGCTGATGCTCCTGGCCGGCCCGATCGTATCCCGGCCAGTTTCGTTGCTTGGTGAAATAGTGTCCAATTCGTCCGTCGCATCCATCGACGCAGGCAGTGGCGGGATCCCTTCACACCCCCGGCTTTTTTACAATTCCGCCTCGTTGGAAAAACTGCGCCAATCATTTGCCTCCGATACAAAATCTTACGATGCGCTGAAAAAACGTGGCGGAGAATTGCTGGATGCCGCCTTCATTCCGGAATCTGTTGCTGTAAAAGGGCCGGGGCAGCAGCAGAATTTTTTTGAGCCGGGAGACCAGATGTCCGAAATGGGCCTGACCCTGGGTTTGCTTTATCATCTCACTGGCGAAGAGCGCTATGCTGACCAGCTAAAGCAGGCGATGTTTTATTATGCCGGCTACACCCGCTGGACAGCTTCCGGTTTTCCACACCGGTCCCCTCCCTGGCATTCGGAACTGGCCACGGCAAAATTCAGTTTTGGCTACGCGGTCGGCTACGATGCGCTGCATGACCTGCTTTCTGACGCAGACCGGAAAAAAATCGTAGAAACGATGGTCGGAATGAGCGTTCTGCCTACGCTCAATGATTGGGTGTTGCCGGGCACACGCATCCATTCGTTAGATTCCATGGGTCATAACTGGTGGAGTGTTTGTGTAAGTGGCGCCGGTTTGTGTGCGTTGGCATTGCTGGGAGATGAAACGCGTGCCCAGGGATGGGTCGATGCCATTGACGCAGGTTTCCAACAGTGGTTCGATTACCCGGGCAATGTGCTGCAAAACCGCGTAGCTACGTTTGAGCGATCTGGCCCGTCTTATGAGAGCGTAGGGTACACCGGCTACGGTGTGCATGAATATCTGCATTACCGGCTGGCCTGGCAGAACTGTTATCCCGCGCGAAAACCGGCGACTATAGAACCGCTAAAACATTTGTCGGAATATCTTCTTCATACGTTGTACCCGACTTCATCCGGATTTTACGCCGTTAACTTTAATGACAGTTCGCTTGATGCCGATTCAACCACAGTCGTTTTGCTGTTGATTGCCTGTGGATTCGGAACACCGGAAGCCGCACGATACCTTCAGTTGGTGCATACGCAGGCGCAAGGAGTCATACGCGCGTTGCTGGGACAATATCCGAAACCCACGCCCAACGTGGATGTTCCGAATTCCTGCGCGTATCCCGCAATGGGGTGGACAATGCTGCGTTCGTCCTGGGATGATGATGCCACGCTATTAGCGATGAAATCCGGGTACACCTGGAATCACGCTCATGCCGACGCCGCCTCGTTCATGCTTTTCAAACAGGGCAGGCCGTTGATCATTGATTCAGGGAATTGCGCTTATCATAAACCAGAATACACCTCTTACTATCGACAGAGCAGGGCGCATAACGTCATTCTTTTCAATGGTGCCGGCCAGCCAGAGAGCGATCTTTTCCTCGGCTGTAAATTTCCCGGGCACCTTTACAGTCTGATGGATGGTCTGGGGTTGAGATATATTTATGCCGACGCCACCGGCCCTATGGCGCGCTGGTTCACCCGTAATTATCGCCACTGGATTTGGAGTGGGGATGTCATCTTGATTTTTGACGATGTGCGAGCGTTTGCGCCGGGCAAGTTGGACTGGTTGCTGCATTACGAGGGCAAATATTCGATATTTCCGGGTGGGGGTGTCTCACTACAAAATCATGAGGCCGAAGCAGTTATCAAAATACTTCATCCGCCGACAAAATTTTGCGAAGAGATGGGGTTCATCGATCATGATTCAGATAAAAAAACTCCTTATTTGGTTTTTTCGCCGGTCGACCGGTTGCAATCCTGTCAATTCATCACTGCCATTTGCCTAAATCCAAATGCCGTGCCGAAATTTGAAGTCCAAAAGGGCGCAGGTTATATCGGTGTCCGGATTAAAACTGCAGATTCCCTGGAAGAATTCTACGTGAATCTTAATGCCATCGATAACCCCGGCACCGTTCGGACGCATATCAGCGAGTGGACGACGGATGCGTATCTGTTGCATTTCAAGCGTGCAGCCGCGGTGGATCAATCGGTACAGCGTTTCTTTTTGAGCAATGGAAGTTATCTGCGCAGGAAGGGGCAAAGTCTGTTTGAAGCGCTTTCAAAAATGACAGTTAGCTGGTCGCCCGGCGATCCCCTGGAGATCATTTCCAGCGGTGCGACCGGTCCCATCCAGATTGCCACAGAGCATTTGCCTCAGCGCGCTATATTGAACGGCTCTCCGATCGCAATCAAATATGACGACCAAACGAGGCTTGTTGCCGTAGTTATCGATTGAACCCGGCAAATTGGATCAATCTGGCCTGGCAACCAACGTTTCTTCTCTATCCCAGAAAGATGTCTATGAGCGGCTCAATGCCGAAACCACTGTTACTCCAGGAAAGGTTCAGACGATTCTTTCATCTTTCTGGATGTGTCTTTTCAGGTCAAGGAATGCTGAACGTATCTTTGCTGTTTTAGTATCCCTGGACTGTTTTTCATAAGGATATTTTGGTTTAAGGCGCGTCGTAACGGTCAAGGATCGGGCCGATGAGAGAAATCCAGATGGACCGTCCTTGCTCATTCAAGTGCAACCCATCTTTATTGAATAATTCCGGACGGGGCTTGCCGGTTGCGCTCAACATGGGGCTAAAATCATCGATATAAACCATGTTAGCATTTGCCTGACAATAAGATTGCAGCAGGGCATCCGTGGCTTTGATCTGAGCCAGAAGTTTGGCCCGCGACGGGGAAGGTTTGACGGCAATACAGCCGATGATGGTGTTTCGCAACGCGGCATGGATCTCCTGCGAAAAAGATTTGAAGTCAGCGAGAATTTGCGCCGGGATTTTATGGTCGGCTAAATCATTATCGCCTGCGTAGATGATGATGATTTTAGGATGAGACGGTATGACAATGCGTTCTGCATATTCTGTAAGGTCAGACATCTCCGCTCCTCCAAATCCCCGGTTGATGATTTTATGGGAGGGGAATGACGTCCCGATGTTCGTCCACAGCCGGATGTTGGAAGCTCCAATAAAAAGCACTGCATTCGAAGGCGGTGGGCTGGTGCGGTCGGATTTTTCAAACGACTTGACGGCGCTTTCCCATCTGTTGGTTTGGGCTACTGCGGAAGCGACCGCCAGAATTCCTGTCAATTGCATGAAGGCAAAGCGAATCCCGTACTTGGATAAATAAGCAATAGTCCGTTGCCGGTTATTTGTTTCTGGTTCTTGCACAAAAGATTATTGCTCCATCAAGACGGCGGCGGAGCGGGGAGGGATTTTCACGGCACCATCTGTGGATGTGGCATCGGGAGATTCCGGTGTGGCCACAATCAGCTTGCGCGGATTCGGCAACTGAACATTAGCCGTAATCGTTTTTGAGGATTCCATGTTGACCACTATAACCGCACGCTTGCCGCTTGCGGTGATAAAAACGGAATAACGCGACGAGCCATCGGACGTTACGGAGGCTCCAAGCGTGTCACGGAATTCGGCATCCCAAAGATAGGCTTTATATTTCCGGCGCAGCGCATCGATTTTTTTGCCATAAGCCAGAGTCAGTGGATAATCTGTCAGGTAACCTTTGAAGTTGTAGGGTTCGTATTCGATGATATAGCGGTCCATTAAGATCAAATTCAGTATTTCACGGTCATCAAATCCGATGACGGACACCACTAACGGTTCCTGCGGGTCAATATAACGATTCACCGGTACCGAGCCTGCGTTGATGCGGAAATAGGATCCAGGAAAATATTGACACAACCAGTCTTCAGGCGCTTCTCCCGAAAAAAGAAAGTCAGGACTGACTTTGTCAGCAGTGGCGCGCAACTGTTCGGACAATGGCAAGTCGCCGCCATAAAGGTAACCGGGCGGATTGTATCCGTGGCTGGGGGCAAAATTGTAAAGCACGGTGGCATGATGGCAAACTTCGTCCCAGAGCCATCCGGCAGAACCAAGGGCGAGAATTTTTTCAAATTCCTTTGTCGCTACGTCGCGATACGCGGGGTCGCAAAAATCCATCACTGCTCGTCGGTGAACGCCGATATTAGCCAATTGCGTCGGTGTGAAATATTGATAACCGCCCTGGTCATAACGTTTGCCGTCGGGAGCTTCGCACTGATATTTATAAAGTTCATTGGTGTACCACGGCATTGTCAAATCAGCCCAGTTAAGTTTGGCGAACAAAATGACCTTCACGTTCTTGGCCTGGCTTTGGGCGATAAAGTCGTGCAATTGCTGCCAAGTGCCTAGACCTGGTTCAATATCTTGCGCGGGATCAGCACCATCCTGGCCCCAATGGTTCCAACCGACGAGTTGGATGGCGCTCACACCGTTGTCAGCGCATTGCTGGGCGTAAGAAATCAGATTTGTGTACGGCACACGAAAGTCCTGCTCCGGCGAATTGATCTGTAGCTGCTGCCAGGAATTCACGTCTTGTATCCACGCCGGCAGGTGCGGCTGTTTGAACCAGATTGCGCGCCACGCTTTATAAAGGTCCACTCCCGCATGCCAGTCGCCACGGTAGAAGCGCATGACCACAGGTGCTAACATCATGGTGGAATCCGGATGCACATACGCCACGTGCGAAGTGTGGAATTCTGTGCGCATTGGACCGTTGGTCGACTTGGTCAAGCTGCGCCGGTCAAAAATAAAATTCAGCAAATAGGGCTGGGTGGGATCATGCATTTCGACATACAGTCCTGTGTTTGTGGATTGGACGAGGCAAAAGAGGCTTTGTTTGGACTGAACACCCGGTTTCCGGGAAATATCTTCGGACGGCAGATTGCCATACCATAAATGCTTCACGGTCATTGGCGTGCCTTCCGGTGCCTCATCGAAATCACCCATGTACGGATAATCGATAGACTCGATCATTGTTGGCGAATGGTTCTCCAGGGTTGCAGTAAACATCAGGGCGCCATTGGTCAGGGTCACATCGACGGTCATGGCTATCGGCAATGATTTACCCTGCTCATCAACCAAATCTTTCCATTGAAGGCGGATTTCGTGGTTGGAAACCTTTTGGGCAGTGACCGGGTGATTTTTGTCACGGTAAACAAAATCATGTTTTTGTGCCGGCGAAAACATGTTGAGTCGGAAGGGGACAGCCAGCTCGGGGTGTTGGTCGGCAACCCAGGATGTTGCTCCATTTTCGAGCCGGATCAGGGCTCCGGAATTGGTGTCAAAGGCCGCTAACAGCTTACCATCCTGCAAAGTGATTTCGTTACCCGGAACCGAAGCCGCCAACATCGCTGCAATCGCAAAAGCGCATCCGGCCAATAGTTTTCTGGGCGGAAAAGTCAAAATAGTGTCCATGAAATTGCGCATTTATGGTTTGTGAAGTTCACTTCCGGTGTGCTGATCTCCCTGGTAACACTGCACTGTAACGGGCATCAGTTTCATCGTTGAATGAGGTTTCTGAAAAATCAGATGACATACCCGAAATTCTAGATGGACAGGGACGCCGGAAATGGAATCGGTTGGTGGCACCATTTCAGTGATGGTCGACATCAAAGCCGGGTGCTGTTCAAAAACGTATTGCCAACGGTAATCGGATGAGGCGGTATCGACGCCCACATGAACCCCTTCGCCGGAAGTCTGGATCAAGCAGAAATGGCTGCGATCTGGCTCAAGTATCTTGGTCGGCCAAAACACTCCCCAATAGCCCTTTTCATTGTGAAAATGCGGATATAATTCGTCGGGAACCAGGCCATCCTGACTGCCATGCGGGGCCGCCCAAACGGCCATGTTGGTGCATTCGCGGGACGGTGTGCTGAAATCTCCAAAGTAGGGATAATCAATGGTTTCGACTGTCAGCGAGGAATCGTTTTCCAAAGTTGCATCAAATCTCAGCACGCCGTTGGTCAAAGTGACTTCCGCCGTCAACGTTAACGGAAGTTCACCGCCATTTTCGCTGACCAGATTTTTCCACTGCAAACGAATCTCATGGTCGGAGAGTTTTTTGACTTCGGTGGCAGTTTGCTTAGGCCCCAAGACTGGGTTCCAGCGGCGATCCGGCAATGGCGCAAACAGCCGGAAGGAGTTGCCCAGTTCTGGTCGTCGCTCGATGTTCCACTTTTTCTTTTTGTCTTCGAATCGGATAAGAGCCCCGGAACGGCTATCGAATGAAATTGAAACAGAATCATCATGTAGGGCGACTTCACCCGCAAAAGCGGGCTTCAGCAGCATGTCGCCCAGACTTAATACGCCCAAAATGAGCGCCGCCGGAAAACAGATCCATAGTGTGGGCAGCAACTGCCTTTTTAGGTTTTTCCTTTGAGACGCCATAAATGTTAATTACTCGGAGCCACCGCACAGGCGCCACAGGCACATGATACGGGAGTCATCTGATTTGTATAAGATTATGAGGGGCATGGAGGGAGTTTAGGAAATACCCGCAAATGAGGGTACTTATCGAGCTGCTGACTGATTTTGTTATCTTAATGTCTGAAAAATATGCTCAATTCATTTGGAACAGCTGCTTAAGATCATCCAGGGTCAATGCGTCATGGGGTTGGAATTGTTTGCCGGCCATGTAATTGAGAATGCCTCGGCGCAGTTGGCGGGCCACGATTCGGGTATCGAGCTGCGAAGAAATATCCAGTGTGCACACTAACAATTTGCCCCGTCCGATTTTTGTTTCAAAAATTGCTGCAGGCAATGCGTTGCGGTCAAACCTGTCTACAAAGCGAAGGGGCATATCGATCTTTGCGGAAAGTTTATTTAAATCGATAGCAAAGGAGCGATGGAACAATTCCCACCATTGCCAATTTGTCCAGGGATCGGTCGGGAAATCTGCAAATACTGGCGCCTCGGCGTCTATCATCGCACCCATCGAGCCGGGCTGATTGGGGAACATCACGGGATTCCAGAAGACGGGCACAAATTGCGCCGCCAACGGCGAGCGAACTTCTTTACGTGAGAGTAATAGCAAAACTCGTTTGCCATTCCGCAGAGCGTTGTAAAAGGCATCATTTGCGCTTTCGTAGATTTCAATTTCATCCGCTTTTGGTGAAGTCTCTTTTTTTGGATAAATCCAGATCGGCCAATCGTTGGAAATGGACGTGCCGCGAATCGCAATCCTAACGGTGAGTTTTGCGGGAGTTATTAGGGAGGACAGCGATTGGCGGATACGACCCAGTGAATTATCGTTTCCCAATGATATGAGGGGTGCCTTGAAGGAGTCGCTCCCGATTTGCTTTTTGCCACTGTAAATCGTCCAGTCAACGGTGGCGTTCGTAATAGGAGCAGGACCGAAGTTGGCAAATTTGATCGCGGCTTCAAACATTTCATCGTTTTGCCAAACAAATTTCGGCATCAAAAGAAGCGGCACGGCGGGACCGCTAAATTTCCTGAACTGCGCCGGTGTGATCAGGCCTTTGCTATCCCAGAAAGCATCGAGTAAGCCGACCGTCGATGTTCCCTGGCCGGGAAAATCGTTCAATTGCAACAGTTGAAACCCCGCCTGGTTTGTGGTCCGTAATGCGCGTTCGATTTCTTCCTTGTAAAGTAAGGCGGCCAGTTCGCCGGAATCACGTGTGTAAACCGGCGCTTCCGCCAGGCGATTTTTATTTTTCAAATCACCCCGAATGGCCTCGAATGCCGTGTTTTCCAGGACTCCGTCGAATTTTGGGATCTCGACCAGGTCCGGAAAGACGCAGTATTGCCCGACTTCATGGCTGATAAATGGGGTTTGAATACAGGAAATCGTGCCGGCGAAATTTGTTTCCGTATTCGGTTGGTTATCTTCAAAAATGTCTTGTCCGCGCGCACGACCGTATTTGGTGTCCTGCGAAATATAATAATCGTCTGCCGGTTCAGGGGTTCTTCCGCGCGCCGCAGAATTTGGATAGGTCGTGCTGTCATAGAGTAGTCGCGGATCGAGCTCACGAAAATGATTCTGGAGTTTATCCAGGACTGAATAGTCACCTTTTAATTCATTGCCCATCGTGAGCATGACCCACGAAGGGTGGTTGCCATATTCGCGGATCATCCGCTCACCTTCCGCTTGAAAAAAGGCGGTGACGTTCGTATCCGCGCCGAGCTTGAAGCACCAGTTGGGTAGTTCAACTTCCAGATAAATGCCATAGCGGTCTGCTGCTTCAAAGGCTGCCTCCGGCGGACACCAGGTGTGAAAGCGCATATGATTTAAACCGAACGCTTTTATGGTCGAAAAGATCTTATCCCACTGTTTTCCGGTCGTATCCGGATAACCTGTCTGCGGAAATTCACAGCAATTCACTGTGCCGCGTAAAAAAGTCGGCTGACCGTTGATGAAGAAGTGTTGTCCCACGGCCTTGAATTCACGCATTCCGAAAGTGGCCTGGATCGAATCGGTGGCCGGGCGTGGCAATGGATCAGATGGGTTGCCGAGGAAAACTGCCATCCGATATAACTTTGGATTGAATTCCGACCATGATTCAAAGTTTGTTCCCAGGGAGTAAAAAACTTTTTGTTCGGCATCCCCCGGTGGGAGTGACATGGGGGCTTTCAATTCCGGTAATTTCTCGCCACTAAAATTTTCTGGAAATACCTGAGCTGAAATTCCAATGGCGATAGCTTGTCCGCTCGCGTTGTGCGTTTTTATGACAGCTTCAATGCCATGTCGCGCTAAATCAGGCCGTAGCTCTAGTCCGTCTATCCGGATTTTACTCTGCTCCACCAAGGCGATGCGACCGACGATGCCATTCCAAATGGATTGTGACTGCTCGGTGTAGGCGTGCGGGTCGCCAATCGCGACTTGCCGGCTATTGTCTACGCGGATGGTGATCGAGTTGAGGCCGGGATGCAGTGCAGTGCCAATTTCATAGTGATGTGGTGTAGTGAGGCTGGTTTGTGAGTCTATGAATTGGCCGTTCACCCACACGCGCGATTCCCAAATCACCCGTTCCAGTACGAGTTCAATGTCCTGATTGGTCCAGTTGTCGGGGATAGTGATCTGGCGCCGATACCACGCTGGGCCAACGTAGGAAAAGCGCTGGTAGAGATGCGCAAGGGGGGAATGTTCCAGGGTCGCTTGATCGCGTTCAAACATCAGGCCTTTGCCGGAAATAAAATCTTTAAGTGGACAGGCCAGCAGGACAGGTTCTAACGAAATAGGTACACCTTTGTGTGCCAGGGAAATCGTGCCGGGCAACTGGATAGTATCGTCAAATGGTTGCGCCCAATAATTAGAAGCCAAGCCTTCGTTTTTTGGGTCAAGTCGCAACTCCCATTTGCCGGAGAGATTGATCGTTTGTGCGGACGAGGAGAAGCAGGCGATACAGAGCAGAGCCCACGAAAAGCGCGGAGAGGCGACGAACATCAATGACCGTTTGAAATGCTTCAGATTCATAGTTTGAGAAGCTTTCACGATATTGAGCGGCCTGCTAAACAGATGATTCGTCCATCACCATAGCCAGCACTGCCAACCCTTCTTCCAAAGCATCCCGCGGTATGGTAAGCGGCGGCGCAATTTTCACCGTTTGTCCCCAGGCGCCCACGGGTGCAAACATCAGTAGACCCTTTTGAAAACAGCGTTCGGTCACCAAATGGGCCAATTCCGGATTCGGTTCCTTTCGGCCTGCTTTGATCAATTGCATGCCGCCGACCAGGCCCCGGGCCGTCACGTGCCCGACCACATCAGGGTGCTGGCGCTGGATTTTTTTCAACCCTTCGAGCAGTACCGGTTCAAGTTGTGCGGCGTTACCGGCCAGGTTTTTCGACACGATTTTTTTTACACTGGCGAGGGCGGCGGCGCAGCATACGGGGTTGCCGGTGTGCGTGCTGGTCATGGAGCCCGGTGGAAATTGGTCCATGATCTCCGCGCGACCGATCACTGCCGAGAGCGGTAATGAACTGCTGATGCCTTTACCGCAACAGATCAAATCCGGCGTAACGCCATAATGCTCAAACGCCCAAAATTTACCTGTGCGGGCAAAGCCGGCCTGCACCTCGTCGAATGTAAGGACAACATCGTGTTTCCTGCACCACGCCGCCAACTCGCGGATGTAGTCCACCGGTGCGAAATCAGGTCCGACGCCCTGGTATGTTTCCATCACCACCCCGGCGACGTTTTCTGGTTTCAAACCGCGCTGTTTGATGGCGTTGAGGAAAGTATTGAAGCTGGTGTCCGTCTGCCAATAACTGTCGGGGAATGGAACGTTAAGAATGGCGGGGTCCTCATTAACAATCCACGATTTTTGGCCAGCCATGCCGCCGACTTGTTGGCTGCCGAGCGTACGCCCATGAAATCCGCGCTCAAAGCCCACGATGCCGATTTTTCCCCCGCCGCCGGCTTGAATGCCGTGAGCCCGGCTCAATTTTATGGCGCACTCGACCGCTTCCGATCCGGTGGTCAACAAGAAGACTTTTTTAAGTCCATCTGGAGCAACCTCAGCCAAACGGGCTGCCAGGGCTGCACGTTCTTCGCTGGGGAAAACATAATTGTGAATCAATCCGCTGTTGACCTGGTCAATGATTGCCCTCTTCAATTCCGGTGCACCATGGCCTGCATTGGTGACCAGGACACCGCTTGACCAGTCCAGCCAGCGATTGCCGTATTTATCAAAAACAAAAATGTCCTCAGCCCGGTCCCAGACGATCGGCGGCTGGCCGCGCATCGAAAGCGGCTCGAATTGCCGCAACCGTTCCAACGTGGCGACGGAATCCGGATGCGGCACCGGGGTGACGATCCGGCGGTAACGGGTTTCAACGTGTGGTACCTGTTGCGGGGTGATGCTGAATTCTTTGCCCATAAGGATTTCCGCGCCGTGCGGAGAGACCGACGTTCGATTCGAAGAATATGATATTGTCGCGAACCACTATGAGTCATACATGGATATGACCTAAGACCCCCGAGCGATGTTTGCCGGGCACAGGGCCAGCAACGCGTTCAGCAGTCCATCTGCTGCGTGAGATATATTACAACGGCTTCCGTGCGGCAATTGACCTGGAGCTTGCCATAAAGCCGCCGGATATACGTGCGGATGGTGCCGATGCTTAATTCCAGTTCCGCCGCGATCTGTTTGTAGGGGCGTCCGGTCGAGAGCAGGCGTAATACCTCCCGTTCCCGCGGTGCCAGTGACCTTGTCTTCAAAACTGGGTGCCCTGTTTCAATCGAAATTTTTTCCGCGCGCGTGTTGCTGGGCATATATTTAGTTTTTAGGATTTATAACTTAAATGACGGCAGAGCACTTCGCGGTTTCTTGCAGATTGTGATACTTTTATGCTCTAAGGCTTCCCATTGCATTTACCGCCGTATACTGTTGATGCATGAAGGCGGTATTTGAGCAGACGCCCCGCACAGACTGGGAGTCATTCCACTGCGAAGTCGTTCAGGGCGATAGCTACCATGCTGCCTGGCATTTTCATCCGGAGTATCAGTTGACCTTGGTGATCAGAGGGTATGGACATAGGCTCGTGGGCGATAATATCGCGCCCTTGTATGCCGGGGACCTGGTGATGCTGGGTTCAAATCTGCCCCATGTCTGGCAACAAGAGCAGACGCATTCCCCCACATTTTCGCCGCCGGTTCACGCTATCATCATCCGTTTTCTGGGTACTTTCGCTGGCAAGGGTTTTTTGGAGATTCCGGAAATGAGGCTGGTCAGGAGCCTGCTGCGCCGTTCCACCCGGGGGCTGCATGTTACGGGAAAAACGCAGGAGATTGTTGCCGGGAAAATTCGGCGTTTGCCGGAAGCTAGCGGATTGGACCGTATCTGTAGTTTGCTGTCTATACTGAATGATTTGGCGAAGTCTAAAGAGGTTAAACCGATTGCAAGCCGAGGATTTTTGCCGGAGTTGGATGGTTCAGACCAGGACCGGATGCAAAATGTTTGTGATTACATCAACAGGCACCTGTCGGAGCCGATCCAGCGTGCTCAAGTGGCCAAAGTGGCACATTTGAGTGAGGCGGCATTTAGCCGCTTTTTCAAGCTGCGTGCGGGCAAAACACTTCCCCGGTTCATCAATGAGTTGCGTGTGGGTCGTGCGTGCCGGTTATTGGTGGAAGAGGAAATGAAAATTGTTGATATCGCCCTGAATTGCGGATTTTCAAATCTCACGAATTTCAATCGCCGCTTCCTCGAAATAGCCGGATGCCCGCCGAGCGACTATCGCCGCCAATTTCAGCGTGTGAAAATTTAATCGCGCATCATACCTTTATATGACTTTCTCAAAATCGGATGGCGTTTATACGTGGCAGACACAATGCTGGGCCTGACTGGCCGGAATAATTGTCGTAGCTAAACTATGTTCTCAATCAACCATCGCCCGGTGATCCGCCTGCCTGCCATTTACTGCGCCTTAGCCTGCATCCTGGTCTTATCATCCGCGCAACCAGGGCGCGCTGGGTCGGATGGTGATGCTGAAATGCGCGCGCGATTCTTCAAATTATGTGATGTCGCTGCGGCCAAGGTCTCCAATTCCCAGGGCAAAGGACCATTCTTCGTGGATTCCTATGCGGTACGCGCTTTGTGTGTGGCGTATGACCTGACGGGAAACCAAAAATACATTGATGCCTGTCGCAACTGGTCTGACCGGATGATGAAATATCAGGATCAAATGACTCCGCATGGGGCCTACTACATGCATTATAACCGCAAACCCGGCGAGACCAATGGAGATTGGTATGTGGCGGATAGTTCATCTATCGGCATGGCGTTGCTGGCTACGGCGGTGAGGAGTGAAGGGACGGAAAAAGAACGGCTCTTGGGTTCTGCAAAGGAGTTTGCTGAATTAGTGATGGCGAATTATGTGAAAAGTGATGGCGGCATCAGCGACGGACTTTGGCACCAGTCGAGTCAGGCATGGTGGTGCAGCTCCGGAATCTATGGTTCGTTCCTCTTCAATCTTTATGCGAACACGGGTGATGAACGGTATTTGGATACTGCCTTAAGGGCTGCGGATTGGTTGAGCCACTGGGACCTTATAAAGCGCCAACCGTTCCCACTATCCCAACAGGGTCCGGCAATGGCCATGTATGTGATGGAATGTTACTCAGCAGGCTGGCCTTATTTGAATCAGGATAGCGCACGCAAGGGAGCGGCGCTGGCGAAAGTTAACTGGTGCCTCAACTGGATGACGAATCAGCAACAGCAGCCAATCAAGCACCAGGTATGGCTGGCCTACAGTGCGCCGAAATTACAAACCAGGACTCCGCAACCGGAGAAAGTCATTGTTCAGGGGCATTGGCCGATCTCAAAGGGGTGGGGGATGAAGTTTGGCGGGCTGCCTTTTCATGAATATATATTCTCCAAATACCTGCCTGATGGCGATAAATGGACGGCTGAAGGTGACGCCGAAATGCAACGTCTTACGCCGATTGTGTTCAAAGGAAAGCCGGAATTTAACCAGCTCTCTGCCTTTATAATGATGTCCTATGCCGAGCGCTTGTCGCCGGGTTCCATGTACCGGACCAGTGGTGCAAACGGCATTCATTCTACGGAAATCAAACCTGCGGAGGCCCTTAACGCGATGGAGCGTGTCGCTGATTGGCAACTCTTACATCCGGATACCAACTCAGCCGCAGGTTGGATACAGGCTGCGGGAGATGCGGGAATAATGGCGTTGGCCGCCATCTCCAGGGAGAGCAAATATCATGAAGCCATGCTTGCGCTGGGTGACACAAACAAATGGGCGATCGGTCCGCACATCTACAACGCGGACCACCAGTGCATCGGCCAGACATGGACAGAACTGTATCTACGCTATCGCGACCCCACGATGCTCGCGCCACTGATTGAAAAATTCGATTCCATCCTTGCGCATCCATCCGATGCGACGCTTGATTTTAAACAACCCCGCTCCAAGGCGTTGGAAGTCTGGTCCTGGTGCGATTCGCTGTTCATGGGGCCACCGACCTGGATACGGCTTTATACCGCAACGGGCGATGCGCGATATCTGGATTTTGCAGTGACCAACTGGTGGCGCACGGCTGATTTTCTTTATGATACTAATGAACACTTGTTTTTCCGCGACAGCACTTATTTCGACAAACGTGAAGCCAACGGAAAGAAGGTTTTTTGGTCGCGTGGTAATGGCTGGGTGATGGCGGGGTTGGTCCGCGTGCTGCAATTCCTGCCCATGAATCATCCCGGGCGGCCGCGCTTCGAGCAGTTATTCAAAGAAATGGCCGGGAGAGTTCTGTCCTGCCAGCAATCGGATGGTCTTTGGCATTCCAGCCTGCTTGACCCGGAAGATTATCCGCTCGAGGAAACCAGCGGGTCGGGTTTTTTTACCTACGCATTCGCCTGGGGCGTGAACCAGGGATTGCTTGAGCGGACTAAATTTGAATCGCCGGTGGAAAAAGCATGGACCGCGCTCGTGGGATGCGTGGATGCGGATGGAAAACTGACGCATGTCCAGCCCGTTGGAGCCGATCCTAAAAAATTTGATGCAGACTCCACAGCGCCTTTTGGGGTCGGCGCTTTTTTGCTGGCGGGCAGCGAAGTATACAAAATGGTCGCGCTGGAAAAATAAGTTTTAGCTCTTAAATGAAAGAGGCGGACAATTTCTTGTCCGCCTCTTTCTATTTAAGACGTAGGTTCCTTAGGACTTCATCTGGCGGAGACGTATGATACCCAGGCTTTGGCGTTTCCACAGCGATTTTACAGTAGATAAACCATTATCCATTAACAACTTAATTCCTAAAATGGGGAAGGCGTTGAATCAACCTCCTGTGATTTCCCGTTATATTATCAATAATTTGTATCAAGGCGGAAAGTGCACTTTTGCAACCAGACTCACCCGTTTGAGGGGATGGGCAACCTGCTGAAAAGAATGGATAATGGATTGTTACATATGCGTAGGTTATTTTGCCTCATCGGTTTAGCTTTGCCGATAGCGGTTTGCGCCGCTGTCGCGCCGAGTGGGCTGATGTGCGACTTGCTGGAACATCCTGAAGAGACGGTCATCATCAACACGAATCCCCAATTGAGTTGGGTCTATAACCCCACCTTTCGCAATGATTCACAAAGTGCTCGTCATATTATCGTTGCTTCAAGCGCAAAATTGGCTGACGCGGGAAAGGGTGATATTTGGGACTCGGGATGGATTAGTAATTCCGTTTCGTTGAACGTTCCCTACGCCGGCGCTTCTCTGGCTATCGGGAGGAATTTTTATTGGCGGGTGCAGACAATGGATAGCGCAGGGGGGCTCAGTCCGTTTTCGGTTGCGCAGCATTTTATCACCGGCTCTATGACGAATGCTTTCGCCGGTCGTTATCCGTTGAATTTTGTGCCGGTCGCGCCAGTGTTGGTCACCAATACCGCACCGGGCCGATGGTTTGTGGATTTTGGCCAGGATGCGTTCGGTTATGTCCAGGTTCGTGCAAAAAGCACATCTAATCCCACGACCATCCAGGTGCGCTTCGGAGAAATGTCAAATGGTCTGGCGGTCAATACCACTCCGCCGCCCGGCAGTCTGGTGCGGTATACCAACACCGCGTTCAACTTGGCCGTTGGAAATATCACTTATTCAATCCGGCCGCCTGCATATTCCTATCCCTCCGGGGCGATTCATCCAGAGGGTTGTGGTGACGTTACGCCCTTCCGGTATCTGGAACTGACCAATTTTCCGGGCAGGCTTACGGTCAAAGACGTCGTGCAAATGCGCTTGCTCTCCCGCTTTAACACCAATGCCGCAACCTTCACGAGTTCCAGCCCGGCGCTGGACCAGATCTGGAATCTTTGCCGGAACTCCATGCAGATATTGACCTTTGACGGCATTTATGTGGACGGCGACCGTGAGCGTAAACCTTATGAGGCGGATTCCTATATCCACCAGATGAGTTCGTATGCCGTTGACCGGGAGTTTACGTTGCCACGTCATACGACTGAATATTTGTTGGAGCATCCCACTTGGCCTACGGAGTGGAAATCCCACACTATCTTCATGGCGTGGGCGGATTACATACAGACGGGTAACACCAACTTGCTCAATAAATATTACACTACTTTACAGGCGGATTCGTTCACCTGGGCGGCTACCAGTTGCGGTTTGATGAAAGGATTTCCAGGGTATCCGCAAACCACCAATTCAGACGTTGTGGATTGGCCTACCAATGACCGCGACGGATTTGTGATCCTGCGCGGCAACTACCGGAATTGCACCAATTCAGTCGTCAATGCTTTTTATTATCATGGTCTACGGCTCATGGCTAGTATCGCTGAGGTGCTTGGGCATACGGACGATGCCGCAGCTTACACCACTTGTGCCGACCAGGTGTATGCCGCGTACAACGCAACCTTTTGGGATAACGCGCGGCAATGTTATGTGGACGGGGTGGGGGCGGATCATGCCTCGGCGCACGCAAACTTTTTCCCGCTCGCCTTCGGCCTGGTGCCTGCGGATCGGCAAGCGCCGGTCATCGATTTTATCCATTCGCGCATCGCGGCCAACAACGGGATGCCTTGCAGTGTCTATGGAGCGCAATACTTGATGGAGGCCATGTTCAATGCCGGTGATGCGGATACTGCGCTCAGTCTCATGACCACCAATGGACCCCGCGGCTGGCTGAATATGATAAATTTTGGTTCCACGATTACAACGGAGGCCTGGAATATCGAAGACAAGCCGAATATGGATTGGAACCATGCCTGGGGGGCAGCGCCGGGGAATTTGATTTCCCGTTACATCCTGGGATTGCAACCGCTGACCGCTGGTTTTGATCATATCCTTATCCAGCCCCATCTTGGCTCGATGCTGAATCATGCGGCAGGCGTGGTGCCAACGATTCGTGGACAAGTGGGCATCACCATTAGCAATGCGCCGGGTAATTTTCAAATGGAAGTGGATATCCCCGGGAATGTCACGGCCACAGTCATGCTGCCAACACCGGGCTTGACGAATCCAATCGCGATGGTGGATGGGGATATTTACCAGGGCAGTCTGTCGAATAACTGGCTCGTCATCACAAACATCGGCGCGGGCCAGCACACGATTTGCCTGAAATCAACGCCGGTGCCCGCAAAGTATTATTCCGAACGGCCGGCCGGCTTTTCCGGGACGAACGTGCCCAATCCGGTCATCGTCGCGCCGACCGCAGATCGCCGTTCCCTAAGCAGCATTCACTCCAGCGACGCCGCCAACTGAGGCAACCCCAACTGGATTTCCGCGCACGTGAATTTGCTTCTTTCAAAACTTGCAGGAGTGTCGGGAAATGCTTGGAGTCGGTGATATTGTTATTGGGGTGCTATGAGGCGAAATCAGAGGGCTTAGAGACTCTAAAATGATTTTATGAAAACCCCATGCTGGAAACAAATATCTGGATTGTGGCGGTTGCTGGCATGGCTTGGATTACTTCTGCCCGGTGCAGGAGTGGCTGAGACTGTCAACTTCCAGCAGAACATTTCCTTCATCAGCACCACCGATTCCAGCCAGAGCAACCGTTACGCGCTTTTCACGCCGGTGGGCATCCAGCCTGGCACCAACTATCCACTGGTGGTGTTTTTGCACGGGTCGGGTAACCGGGGCACGGACACCACGGCCGCCTCTTTGCGCGAGGCCGCGCAGATTTGGGCGCGGGCAACCAATCAACTGGCGCATCCGTTATTCGTGCTCGCGCCAGTGGTGCCGACCACCCAGCTCTGGGCGGACAACCTGACGAACGGTGTGGAAAATTTTGCCAACACGCCTTACACCATGAAGGTAAGTCCCACGCCCAGTATGCGCATGATGGTTGAGCTGGTGCAATCGCTGGAACAAACCCAGCCGATTGACCCCAAGCGCATCTATCTGGTGGGTGAATCCATGGGCGGGTATGGCGCTTGGGAGGCGGCGGTTCGCTATCCAACGCTTTGGGCAGCGGTGATCCCTCTCATGGGCGGGACCGATCCGTCCAAGGCGGCGATCATCAAAGATTTGCACATCTGGACGTTTCACGCCGCTGATGATCCCACTGTTCCCGTGACCGGCACGCGGCAGATGGTCAGCGCGTTGTTGGCGGCTGGAGGGCACCCGCTTTACACCGAGTTTGCCACCGGCGGTCACGGCATTTCCGCAGAGGCGGTCAATTATCCCACACAATCCGGCAATCCCAGCTTATTGGATTGGACATATCAGCAGCCCAATGTAGGTTCGCCAGAGAATGTCACTGGCATCATCTATTCCAACGCCTTTGATGGGGCGGCGGTGAACATTAACGGAACGCCGCCCACATATATCAATCCATACGCGACCTTGTTCGGCGGCATAAGTAGCGCCTTATTTGAAGTTGTGAGTAACAATGCTGCTGCTGGATATGACGCTTATCAGAATGGCACCCTTGGCGCGAAGCTGAACAGCGTTATCTTGCCGTTTACGGCGCAGTCTGGCCATATTTATACCCTGTCAACCAAGCTCACCTACACGGTTACTCCACCTGTCGGCGGTTGGGTTGGGTTGGGTTTTTCGACGCAACTCCCCACTGGTTATGTTCCAGACCCGTGGATTATGAACAATTGGGCGCTCCTGAACATGGGTGCCAACGGGGGTGGGGCGGAATTGTTCGCTAATGCTACTCTTATAGGCAATGTGCCTAATTTGATGACCGCATTGAACACGCCCTATGACATCAAACTTGTACTGGATACTACGGGTGCCCAATGGTCCACGGCCTTGTATATTAATGGCACCAAGGTGGCCAGTTATACTTATAGCGTCAATCCAAGCATAGCTTCATGTGGAATTACCCAAACCACCACTACCGGCGGTGCCTTTAAATGGGGTGATTTGACACTTTCCACAGCGTTGCTGCCTGTCATCAACCAGCAGCCGGTATCACAGGTTGTGGTTGCGGGTGACGCCTACACCAACACGGTGACGGTGACAGCCGATGCGGGTGCTGGGTCGCTTTTCTACCAATGGTACACCAACGGCATCCCTCTGATTAGCTGGAGCCCTTTTAGCGGGGTCAACAGCAGCAGTTTAGTGATCAACCCGGTTTCAACGAACGACGCCAGTGTTGGATATTATGTGGTAGTTACTAACAATTATGGCGCAGCCACGAGCGGAGTGGTGAGTTTGGCGGTTCTATCCGGCGCAATCACCAATGCCCCGCCCAGCCAGCTAACGTCGCCGGATGGAAACCTGGTATTGACGTTTGCTGTCAGTAATTTTGATGGTTCATTGAGTTGCCCGGTTTATAGCCTGGCGCGCAATGGGCAGGCGCTGATCTCCACTTCCAAACTGGGATTGACCTTTGATGGCGGCGGGTTGTTGCAGGGAAATGTGGGCGTTTTAAGCGAAACCTATATCACGAACGACAACACCTGGCAGCCGGTGTATGGGGAGAAAAGCTTTGTTCGCGATAACTACAATGAACTTGTAGTAAACCTGCAGGAACTCACTTCGCCCTATCGCTTGTTGCAACTGACCTTTCGCGCCTATAACGAAGGCGCCGCCTTCTGCTACACCATTCCTGCACAAGCGGGATTGGATGGCGCGACCAACCTGACAGAACAAACGGAATTTCGTTTTGATGCCGATTATCCTGCCTGGGCCACGTACACGGCGCAGGGGGGTTATTCCCAAACGATCATCAGCGGCATCACCACCGGTTGTGAACGGCCACTGACCGTCCAAATGGCCGCCAACCTGTATGTGGCTCTCGGTGAAGCCGGGCTCGTGGATTATTCGCGGATGAAGTTTGCGCCACTTTCAGGGAAACTCTACAGCCTCGTCAGCCTGCTTGATGGGCCGGTCGCCAATCCGTTGCCATTGACGACACCCTGGCGGTTCATCATGGCGGCAGACAGTCCCGGCCAACTTCTCGAAAACAGTTTTTTCGTCTTGAATCTTAACTCGCCTTGTGCCCTGACGAACACGTCCTGGATCAAGCCTGGTAAAGCAATGCGTGTGATGTCGCTCACGACCCAGGGCGGCAAAGCATGTGTAGATTTTGCCGCCAAACATCACCTGTCCTATATCGAATTTGATGCAGGTTGGTATGGAAACGAAAACACCACTCTCACTGCTACTAATGCAGTTTCAGGTTTGGACCTACCGACAGTCATCAATTATGGCGCCTCAAAGAATGTTGGTATCATTCTTTACGTCAATTGGCTGGCTATGACCAATGAATTGGCGCTGCTTCCGCCACTTTACCAGAGTTGGGGGGTGAAAGGCATCAAGTACGGCTTTGTTAGCGTAGGCCCACAGCAGGTCACTGCCATTGTGAACGCCGCCGCACGCATCTGTGCGAGTAATCAGATAATGATGGAAGTACATGATGAATTCCGTCCCTCTGGCTATACCCGGACTTATCCCAATTTCATGACTGTGGAAGGTGTCAGCGGCGATGAAACTACGCCAACCACTACTCAGGATACGACGTTATTCTTTTCCCGCATGTTGGCGGGTGGGGCAGATCATACCGTCTGCTATTTTGAAAAGCGCGTCACTAACAACTGGAGTTTTGCCTATCAACTCGCCAAAGCGGTCTGCTTCTACAGTCCGTGGCAATATATTTACTGGTATGACTACCCCACTAACTCTCCCAATTATGTAAACGGTGGCAACCAGGGGATCAACGAAGTGCCAGAGATGGAATTTTGGGATTATATGCCATCGGTTTGGGATGAGACCCGGGTTTTGCAAGGCAGCATTGGTCAATATGCCATCATCGCGAGGCGCACTGGCACGCAATGGTTCGTCGGAGCGATGAACGCAGGGATAACTCGCACATTTACCGTGCCATTAAACTTTTTGACCCCCGGCCAAAAATATATAGAGACGGTTTATTCACAAGACCCCTCGATACCAACACGCACCCAGGTTCGCATCGACCGTTTAATAGTGGATTCCAATTCCACAAACCCAATCACTTTGGATGCTTCGCGTGGCGAAGCCATCCGCCTGCTTCCGGCGAATCCGCCGATGATTCAATCCCTGTCACGACCGGCCGGCGGTGGCATCGGCCTGATTGTGGCCGGGGATATCAGCCTGCCGTATTCGCTTTGGGCCAGTTCAGACCTCACACTACCATTCGCAAATTGGACCTTATTGAGCAGTGGATTGGTCACGAATAATCCGTTTTCATTAACCGACCCTTTGACACAGGCACGCCGCTTTTACCGTTCATCGACACCATGATCGACAAACATATAAAAATTCGGGATATCGTCCATTTTGCAGGATGCAGGTTACGCAGCATTCCAAGGCCGAATTACGTTGACCCAAATCATACGGTAAACTACCGTAAATCTGAAAATCAGAGTCCGTGAATTTTTACCTTCCAAATCCTTCCGGAGTGCCTAGAAAATTTCTCCGCCGCGCCGCTTCGTTTTTTTTAGGTTTTGCGGTTGGCCTCGTATCGCTCCGCTCACCTGCGGCCACGTTGAACGTTGCCAGTAATTATCCTGCGATTTATGTAGCGAAGCCAGACCCCGAATTGACCAACGGCCTGGGCTTCTGGATATGGGACAGCGTGACGCTCAATAAGCAAACGGTTCGGATGTGGCATAACTTTGAAGTTCCCAAAGGAAATCCAGTTGTCCACGCCGAATTACGTATTGCAGCAGATAACGCCTTCAAAGTCTGGTTGGATGGCCAGGAACTCGGCAGCGGCAGCGATTGGCGGACTTTGAGCATTTATCATTTGGAGGGGACATTACAGCCCGGCCTGCACGCGCTCGCTGTTGAAGGCTTCAACGACAATGACCAGGCGGGCATGATCCTCGGCCTGCGTCTTGAAGAAGCTAACGGCCAGTTGATCCGGATCCATTCCGATCTGACATGGCATATCGTTCCGAATACGGACAACCATTGGGAAACGGCCCTGCGTCCCGCCAGCGATTGGCCGAATGCCTCGGTCGCCACAAATTTTGGCAGGATGGCCTGGTGGAGCATCCCTACCTCAGTGCTGCACATCCGCGGATACCTGCCACAACCGATCTCGATCTGGCAGAATCGCAATTTTCAGATCGGACTGTTGGTCGGCTGTGCCGTCTTTGTTTCCGTTTGCATCTATCTTTTGATCCAGTTGGTTAGCCAATCCAAAGCGCATTACCTGGTACAGGCTGAGCGGGACCGCATTGCGCGCGACATCCACGACGATCTCGGGTCCAAGCTCACGCAGTTGCTCCTGGCCGGGGAAGTGGCGCAGATCGAATCTGCGCCTGCCCGCGGCACACCGTTGGCACAGATGTGTGATGGCGCGCGAAACATCCTGGCCACGATCGATGAAGTGGTTTGGATCGTCAATTCGCAGCACGATAACCTGGAGGATTTCGTCATCTACGTTTGCAAATATGCGCAGAACTTTTTGGAATCATCACCGATCCGTTGCCGGTTCAATGTTCCCCAGGAGTTGCCCAGGAAGAACTTAAGCGAGCTGACGCGCCGCAATCTGTTTCTTGCGATGAAGGAAGCGCTCAATAATGCAGTGAAATACTCAGGGGCTTCAGAGTTGACCGTGCGGATCGAGTTGAAAAGTTCCAGGTTGAACGTAGTGGTCGCTGATAACGGCCGCGGTTTTGATTCCGGCCATGCCGACCAGATGCGGAATGGTTTGACCAATATGAAACTTCGCATGGCGGAGATCGGCGGTGATTGCCGTGTGGTCAGCCGGGTGGGCGAAGGCTGCCGGGTGAGTTTTTTGGTGCCCTTAAAACAGCCTTCATTCTTTAAATCGTTGTTTCAATCCCGGAAGCGTCAAGACACACCCATCGGATTGGAAGAATATCGCGAAGAGACAACTTCCTCTGATAAAACTATCCCCGAGTCGTCTGTTTGATTTTAGATGAGCAACATTTCCCGATCCGCAATAATAAATGAAAGCCGTTCCTAAAAATATTTCTGCCAAAATTACCGGTGATTCGGTCATTAAAGTGGCATTGGTAGAAGATCAAAAGGATTTGTGTCGGAGCTGGGTGCAGATCATTGAATCGTTCGGCAGATTTAAATGCATCTGCACTTGCGCATCCGCTGAGGAAGCGGTGGTTGACATCCCCAATGCGCATCCAGACGTAATCCTGATGGATATCCGCCTGCCGCGCATGTCAGGCATCGAATGCACCTCCCGCCTCAAAGAATTGCTACCAGAGACGCCGGTCGTCATCCTCACAGTGTTGGATGATGACGAATTGATCTTCCGGGCGCTTGAGGCCGGCGCGGATGGCTATTTGCTCAAACGGTCAAAACCCACGGACCTATGCGAGGCATTGTTGGATGTGTTGGATGGTGGCGCGCCGATGAGCAGTTCCATCGCGTGGCGCGTGGTCCGGTCCTTCCGCCGGCCTCCGGCAAATCCGCGCAATAAAACGCATTTGTCTTCGCGTGAGATTGAAGTGCTGGGCTTGTTGTCGCGGGGCTTGTCGAACAAAGAGATCGCCGACCAGATTTCTTTGAGCGTCGAAACGGTGCGCAGCTATCTAAAAACGATCTACGAAAAATTGCATGTGCACTGTCGTACTGAAGCGGTCATGCGTTACGCCGCTGACCGCTCGGCGAAAACTGTGCCAGCGCCCGGCAATCCGCGGGAAAAACCCTCAACGGCTTAATCAATGTGTGAACGGCCTTGAGAATATTTCTTTTCCAACTCTTGGCCTGTGATGTTTTATTCCAGTTCAATGACCTTTGCGCTCCACGGGGCCATATCCAATTTTAGATCACGGATCATTTGCGAGCACGATTCGTCTGGCTGAAGTAGATTTTTGGCATGCGTATAGTTCTTCCCGATAGCGTTTGATGGTAGCGCCAACACTTGCGGTTTATCGCTGATGTTCAGCGCCACGATAAGTGTCTCTTGCTGGGTTTCCCGCGAATAGCACAACACGTTTGGAGCTGACACCAGCCATTTCAGCGCCCCTTGCCGCAATGCGCTATGTTCGTGTCGCAAAAGTGTCAGTGTTTTGAAGAAAGCCAGGTTTGTGCTGTATTGCGTTTGCCGGCGGAAAAGTTCTCCCGGTTCAGAATAATCGATGCCGATTTCGTTCCCGCTATAAATGAACGGCACCCGGTTGATGGTCAACAAAAACACCAGGGCGAGGCGGAGTCGTTCGTGCGCATTTGCATCGTGAACGCGTTTCAGGAACGTTTGGTCTTCATAGTTGTCGATCGAAGCAATCATTCGTTCCGGGTGTTCCAGGCCGGGTGATGGATTGTTGATGGCTCGAACCAGCGACCGCGCATCCGCGCCGGCGGCGAAGACGTTTTGAAGCTTAAATATCAACGCAAAATCATAGATGCCATCCATCAGAATGTGCCCGTCGTGGTCCAGATAGTGGTCGAGAGGTTGTTGCCACGAGCGCAGCCTGTCTATCGCCACTTCGCCAACATGGAAGAAACCGGGTTTGGATCTGTCATAATGAGCATGGAAATCGCCGATGGCGTGCTGCCAGAATACGGGGGGAATATTCTGCGCGGAGTCGTAACGGAAACCGTCAAAATCAAAGTGATCCGCCAGCCAGAACATGATTCCATCGCGCACCGCCCGATAAGTTCCGCTCGCTGTGTCCATGCCGTTCGTGACGTTTAGAATGGCCATCCCGTAATTATTATCCACTTGATTGCCGGCCAATCGCAGGGGCTGGGAAGCGATGTTGTTGGAGGGAGATGTTGAATTCCATGGGCGGAAATAGTTGGGATACGCAGCGGCGTTCTTGAACCAGGGATGCTCCATGCCGGTCATGGCAAAGGGCAGATCAAGTATCACGTTTAACCGGGGGCTTGGCTGATCGCTGTGAAGGTCGTTGATGACCTGGGTCAATTCCGCACTGGTTCCAAAATTCGGGTCAATGGAATGATAGTCGCTGACGCGATAACCCGTGGGCAGATAGCCCAGGAAATCTTTTTGATCATTTTTGAGGACCGGGTAAAGCAGGATGGACGTAACTCCAAGATTTTTCAGATAATCCATCTGCTGATGGATGCCCGCCAAATCGCCTCCGAGAAAGCCGCCCTGAAATTTTGGATTCGGGAGATGGTATTGCTCGCGCATGAAATTATTCGACAGATTGCCGTCAAAGAATTTTTGCGGAATCAGCACGTAAACGATTTGATCCTGCCATAAAGCAGGCTCCGCTGTGGGGGTTTTCTCAGCTTGTGCGCGGGTCAAAAAGGGGAGGGAGCATAGAGCGCAAATAGTAACGAGCAGCCGATAATCCCATCTAAGCTTAAAAGCCATAAGTCAGTGAGTGCCGGACATGTTTTGCGGAAGTGAGTCATCGGAAGTGGAATTCCGGGACCCATTTGGACCTGGCCCCATTTCAAATTCCAATAGCTGGCCATTGACCAAATCCGAATGCTTCAAAAATGCCGTCGGCAGGAGTCGCCCGTCCAATTTGATTGATTTCACGAATTGATTTTGCGGTGTCAAATCGTGCGCGATGATAGTGAACGTGTTTTTTTTGGGGAAAGTCAGGTGCAAAACCGCTTTGGGAAAAAACGGCCGGCCTAATGCATATTCGCCGGAGGCGGGTGCTACCGGATAAAACCCCAGCACGGTGAAGATATACCAGGCAGACATCTGGCCGCAGTCGTCGTTTCCGGTGATGCCGTCTGGGGTATTGCGGTAATTGTTCTGGATCACCCAGGCCAATAATTTCTGTGTTTTTTCGGGTTCACCGACCCAATCGTAAAGATAGGGGTAATGATTCTCCGGCTCATTGTCATAAGCGTAGTGACCGGCGCTAAAATTTTCATCCAGCTTGTTGATAAAATTATCTCGTCCCATCATCTGGATCATTCCGGGCATATCCTGCATGACGCAAAAAAGGTAAGTCCACGGGCTGCCTTCGGTGAACGCTTGATACTTTTCGGGTTTGCCGTCAAAGAACGAGCCGTTGGCCAGCCGCGCCTGCATGAAACCAGTCGCGGGATTAAAGACGTTCCGGTAATTCCCGGAACGTTTCATGAAAAAATCGTAGTCGTTGGTTTTTCCCAGCCCTTTGGCCACTTGCGCCACACAAAAATCCTCAAATGCATCTTCGAGGGTGCAGGATACTGATTCCGCGGTCTTATCAGCCGGAATGTAACCGAGCTCTTTGTAATAGGACAGCCCCTCACGCGCTTCATTGGATGTCCACTCGGCACGGTCTTGCCAGCGTTTGTGCTCGTCGCCATCCGGCGGGGTCATCGCATCTTTGTAGATCGCGGCATAAGCGCTTTTCACATCATAATTGCGGAGACCTTTCACAAACGCATCGGCGATGATGGCATCTGCCGGTGTGCAGATCATGATGTTGCTTTCAGTCGGGTTGGGCCACTTCGGGATCCAGCCACTTTCCTGGTACATTTGCACCATGGATTGAATCATGGGACCTACCGATTTTGGATCTATCAGGGTCAGGAGCGGGTGCAATGCGCGAAAGGTATCCCACATGGAATAATCGTTATAAGAAATCCCTTTGTGGATCTTTTCATCAAAGGGGCTGTAATAACGCCCATATTCCGAAAAGAGTCGCGGATATAGCAGCGAATGATACATCGCTGTGTAAAAAATTGTTAGTTCGTTTGTCGTGCCACCTTCAATTTCGATCGGGCTTAAGCTGCGATTCCATTCCTCTTTGTTCCGATTGGCCACGCGGTCAAAATTCCAATCCGGAATTTCCTTCCGCAAGTTCTTGCGTGCCTGGTCTTCGCTGATGAACGAGGAACCAATGCGTACCTTGATTGTCGCATTTGTTTTTGCCGTAAATGTGGCGAACGCGCCGACGCGCTCACCGGTCACTTCATCTTTGTTATCATAAATCGCCACTTGCTCCGGTGCGCCATTCGTTCCGTTGGCTGTTGACCCCTCCCAGGTCGCCGATGCATCGAACGGTTTTTCGAACTGGATGATGAACCAGGCTTTGAAGTTTTTCAATTCCGGCCCCATGTGACGACCGCTCCATAAATTATGCCTGCCGGAATTGTAACCGACAATTTCACGATGGTCGGCGGAGACTTTGACCCATCCGTCGTAGCCCGGCACGCGGCTCATTTCAACGAGTAAATGGGATGCTTCAGAAACTGGATAGCTGAACTGGAAGAGCGCGCATCGTGTGGTAGCTGTCATTTTTACGGCGATGGTGCCTGCGTGGGGATCGTTCGCATTTTCCAACTGCACCGAATAGAAATAAGGCCGGGATACCTGGCTGCCGGGGACGATTTGTCGGCCTCGATCCTGTTCGCGGACGTGTTGTGTGCCGGCTTCCGGCATCAGGGTGAGAAAGCCATAATCGCCCATCCAAACAGTCGGTTGGTGCGATCCCATGAAACCGATGATGGTCTTTTGTTCGTAACGGTATGGCAAATGGCTGATCCCATTTTCCTGCGTCATGGGCGTCCAATCGGTCATACCATGGGGAGATGTGACCCACGGACAGACTCCGCCGTAATTTGCCGTACCATCCGGTCCGGTGGTGCCAATCATTGGATTTACGAAATCCGCCGGATCGAGTGCCGCTTTTGTGCTGCTTGTCGCCAAAGAAAAAATAAAAGTGATCAGGAGCAGCGAGCGCGTCAGGCTGAAATTATTCAAGGTTTTCAAGCGGGTCTTATTTCCAATTTGCCGGTTTTGGATTCGCATGGCAGTTGGATCTGTAGTAAGCCATCGTGCACCGTGATTGTCTTCACCGGTTTTCCGTTCCAACGCACTTGATACTGTTTGTCTGGATTCATACACGCGAGGAGGCTGAATTCCCGGCCTGACTCACCCGTGGATTTAAGCTTCGCATGCAGACGACGGTTGCTTTCGCTGAATTCAAATTGTTCAAGCCATACGTCAAATCCGCATGTTAGACGTCCAGGCGTGTAAAGAGAGGCGAACCATGATAGCGCGGGCGACGACAAGCTTGAGAATTGATCCCATCCCTGGCCAAAGGGCGCCTGCGGTTTGAAATGCTCCCAACTGCTATAGGTGGAGTCGGCCGCGTCTTTCCAGAGGTTCAAGCCGGTTTGCGCGATGCGAACGGCCAGGTCTGCGCGTCCCAGGTCCAGCATGGTCCTCCACAAGAACCACTGGTGCGCCAGCCATACGCTGCCATTCCAATAGCCGGTTGCGCTGTAATAAGGCGCAGATTGGTCAACGGTGGTGATGCCGATATCCATCCAAAGCCGTTTGGGAGAAAACAGATTTCCCAAGAGAGTCTGCGCCTGTTTTTGAGAACAAATCCCCGCGATCAAGGGATAGATGCCATCCAGCCCCATGTTAAAATTTGTGCCACTCTCATCGCGCAAGATGCCAGTGGGATTTCCCTGTTCATCATGCATCACATAGCCAAAGTAACCCGAGGCCGCATCCCAGGAATAGGTTTGAAGCGAAGTGGACAGGCTAAGAATGTCTTCATCATATGCGACACAATCTCCCTGCTGGCCCAAAACGACCGCCATCTGGCGCAACACTTTTGCGCAGCGGATGGCATGAGCGGAGTTGATCACGGGGGCAGTTTTTGATTCCAATTTTTGCGCATGGACGAATTTTTGTGCTGGGTAATCATCCCAACCGCCGCTGTTATAGAAATAATCCCAGGTGCAAATCAGACGATCGAGGTTTCGTCTTGAAGTGGAACTGCCGAGCCGGCCAACCAGGAATTGATGATATTGCCGCAGGCGAGGATAAAAATATTCGAGCAGTTCGCGTGATTGAGTGCGGTTCCACAGTTCATGGAACAGGTAAATCTGCACCGGCACCGGAGAACCGTGGAAAATGAACGCGGACTGCGCGTCGGGTGGCGTGGTGTAGGCGTTCAGAATTTCCCCAGCGTGTTGCAGGTCCAGTTCGAGTAGCCCCAGGCCTGTGAAACCCGCGTCCCAGGTATAAAGGCAGTCCCAACTGCGTCCCGGTGAATAATGGCGGATGTAACTTCGTTGCGTGTATAGGGGATAGACCACATTGGACAAAGTCGTCGCCGCCATCAGTTGCTGGCTGAACACATGACTTTTTCCGGCAGGCGTTGCGATTGGTTGGAAGCTTTTTTTCCGGGCAGCGCGATATATGTCTTTGTGTTTTGTTGATTCGGAGTTGAAGCTGCTGAGGTAACTATGAACATCTTTTTCTGTGCCTTCACATATCAACCCATAGATGGTTTTTGTTGAGGCTGGCGTGATCTGGAAAGACCGGGTGGACAAGTGTATGAACAGCGAATCAGGATCGCCTGCGCGCCCACGGCGGGCGTCACCAAAAATGCGGGCCTTGGAATTGGGGCCGGATTCGGTTCCGAACGCAGCATCCAGGTCGCTCCACTTCAACTGACGATGTTCTGTCAAAGGTTCACCGAGGGTAAACCCATAACAATTGGGCACGTCCTGGTATTTCAGAATCAATCCATTTCCATCGGCTGTGATTTCTGGCATCGGATGCCAGGGTTTGGAGGTAAATTGAAGCTGGTCGGCGTGTGCGGATTCAACCAGGGCAAACCCATTCAGCATGACGGGCGCGCCGCCCTGTGAGGTAAATTTCAGTTCATATTCACCGGCATTGAGTTGGCCCAACTGCATTGTAATGGTGTCAAATTGTCCATTCCCGCGAAAGGTGATCGGGTGGTTGCCGGCTCCGCTTAATTCAAAGGTGACACCTTCACCGGAGGCCATTTGGAAGCGCCAGATCAGGGCGGCATTGGAGAAATCTTGCTTCAACGATATGCGATAAACCACGGTATCGCCCGGTTCCTTGCCGAAATCCTGCGCCACTACTGAGCCTTCTACGGATTCATGGCAACGCTCCTCGCCGCGATATTTGCCGTCCGGCACGAGGTTATCGGTGGGCCGCGGTTTGGCGAAGCGAAGGTCCCTATAATCGAGCGCATGCACCCAGATTCCACTAGGGGGCAATCCGACGGTGCATAAGCGGATGGGTTCGGCGGTAAGTTCTTTGAGCGGCGGGAAGACAAGTTGCGTGAGACAATTTAAGGTGATTTCCTGTATTTCATTCGTGCGGTTGACCAGTTCCATCCGGATAAGCCGGCTGTTTTCTGTCAACTGTGAGAACGAAAGATCGCAATAGAATTGATCTTTCCAAATCAGTTCGAAACGCAGCGAATAAAAATTCAGATCCGGGGCCGCTTCCCAGGGATGAACCCCGGAAGGATCCAGCACGCTGGGCAATTTCACGGTTCCATGCGTCAACGAGGGAAAAATGCTGAAATCATAACTCAACCCTTGGGCAACGTCCGGGATATGGGAAATACCAAAGAATTTTTTTGAATAAGGTCCCCACGCAGGCAGGGATGCCAAATCATGGGTGCCTGCGAGCTTTTTGGATCTGAACCGGAAATTGCCTGATTCGTCAAACCATCCGGCAAATCCCGCGTTTGGCAGAGTAAACAAGGCTGCGCCCAATCCAGCCAGTTTGAGGAAATCGCGGCGGGGCAGAGTGTTCGCCGACGAAGCGCGTTGCATCGCAAAAGCTTGACGAAAGCCATCGTGGCGTAAAAAGTCATACGAACGTATGACGTGCGCCGCTGTTTCCGATAATTGACGCTGGCTCACCACAATAGGTAGCTTCTCCGCGCCAGCCCGTGAATTCAAAGTCAAAAAATCAAAAAAGCACCGGGCCGCCTTCGGGTTCGGTTATCAGCGTGCGAAAGAAGATCCTCGCCTGCACCCGGACGGTGGCATTTCGGGATTATGTTCAAAAACTTTTAGTCGAACTTTGCCGCATTGACACGACGCCGAGGCCGGACGTGGCTGCGTTGCGGTCTGCTGAGGTGCGTTGTTTCCAAATAATAAAACGTGAATTGGCGTCGCTTCCATTTGTAGACGCACGGGTAGAGAGCAGGGCTATCCAGACAGCCATTCAAACCCACTCAAACTACTCATCACTGTATTTCACAAAGGCATCGGAAAGACCGCAGGGGCTTTTTCCGGAAAAGGCATACGCCGGACGTTCCAATCTTGTTTATGTCATGCCCGGTTCCGGAAGTAAGTCGGGAATATCAGTGGCCATAAACGCTCATATCGATGTCGTGGCGCCTTATTTCTCTCCAAAAATTCGCGGAAGAACCGTTTATGGGCGTGGCGCGTGCGATGATAAGGGCCCGCTTGTGAGTATGTTGGCGGCGCTTAAGGTGCTATCCGAAGTAATGCCGCAAGCCGGTTGGAAATGGAATCGAAACATTGTGGCCATGTTTGTCGTTGAAGAAGAAACTGGCGGGAATGGATCGCTTTCGCTGGCCATCGACCGGGAATTAAAGCGGCTTTATGATTCAGTCCTGGTTGGCGAGCCCACATCGTTGCAGATTCACCCGGCCAATCGTGGTGCGGTTTGGTATCGAGTGGAATTAAAACCGCCACGGGATGTTTCAGCTTTCGAGATGTCGGCCTTTGTCATTGAAGAACTGGAGAAGGAAGGCGCTGCGATACGGGCGGAAAGCCGCCATGCTCTTTTTCCACAGCGACCTGTCCAAACCTGCCACGGTATTATCGGCAGGTTCGGTGAACATCCGAGCCGCATCTGCGGTGAGGTGAGTTTTGCCATCCGTTTCAAAAAAACACCCAGCCAACAATTGGAAGCACTTGCGCGAGACTGTCTTGATAGTGGTTTGGCCAACCACCTTGGCCTTTACGGCGACAAAACGAAGGTGACGGATCCGGTCACTAAAAAGCCGATTGTTGCGCGGCACCTTGATATTCGCCGCAATGAAAATGGTTTCAATATCACTGTGTACGGCGCCACCGGGCACATGGGCGCGATCCGCGAACGCGATGGAGCCATCACCAAGATGGCACATTTGATTCGAAGCCTGGTTCGTTCAAAGTCGAAACTTTGTGCAGCCGGCGGTGCGGTGAACTTTGATTTATTCGGAACTTCTACAAGTGAGAACCTGGTGCTGGAAGGCGGACAAGGTTTTTTGCCGACGCATCAAATCAAAGAAGTGATGGGGCGAATGCGCCTGGCCGCCCAACGCGGCGCAGAAAATTACCTGCGCTATTGCCACAGAGATGAATCGGGAGAGAAAGTAGTCGTCGTCACATTTGATAAATTGCATAACGCCGCTTTTGACGGCGAACCTGATTCGCCGACCATGCGCAACGCGATCGCCGCAGCTAAAACAGCGGGATTGGGCAAGACAAACGAAGTGAGCGGATGGACGGTTTCCTGCGATGCCCGTTTGTTTGCGACCGAGTATCCCGGGATGCCTGTGCTGACTTTTGGACCTGGAGAGCTGGCCGTTGCACACTCCGACCAGGAACAAATCGCATTGAATGACATCCAGAAAGCAGCGGGATTTCTGGCGTTGTTTCTTTTGCGTCAAACTGGAACGCTTGCCAATATATGAAGCCTAAACTTCGTCTCGGTATCATCGGCGCCGGCGCCGTCGTGCGCGAAATTTACCAGTATCTTTACTTTCAAAGCCAATACTCCCCGCTATTGGAGATTTGCGCAGTGGCCAATCCGGGCGAGCAATACCGGAATTGGTTCGGTGACCTCGCAAAAATTCCCCGGCATAACCGCTTCGCCGATTACAAAGAGATGTTGGCGAAGGTGCCGCTTGATGCTGTCCAGATCAACACGCCAGACCACCTGCATTGCGCGCCCGCGCTGGATGCATTGGCCACCGGCCTGGACGTCGTTGTGCCTAAACCAACTGCCGGCACCATCAAAGACGTGCACCTGATGATTCAGGCTGCGAAAAGCGCCGGGCGGTTTTTGGGTGTGGATTTCCACAAACGCGAGGATCCGCGCATCAAGGCGGCGGCGGCCAGGTTTCAAAAGGGACGTTATGGCGTTTTTCAAACCGGCGTGTTCTACATGATCGATAAATTACTGGTGGTGGACCCGAACCATTCCCCGCGCTTTTTTGCCTCGTCCGATTATGCGGAAAAAAACTCACCGGTTTCATTCCTGACGGTGCATATGGCCGATGCGTTGATGAAAATTGTCCGGCTTATGCCGGTGCAAGTGCGCGCGGTTGGATACTCGCATAAATTACCTTCACTCAAACCGATCGCTGTGAAAGGTTATGACCTGGTGGATACGGAGATCCAATTCATGACGGGCGCCGTGGCCCATATCATCACGGGTTGGGCTTTACCGAACACGGCCTGGGCAACGGCGGTGCAATCAGGCCGATTGATCTGCTCCGAAGGCCTGCTTGATGTCGGGTTGGACTCGCCCGGCTTGCGGGAAATCCATGCAGATGGTGTGGCTGAGGTAAACCCGCTGTTCAGGAATTTTGAACGAGACGGATCGGTATCCGGCTACGGCATCGACAGTCCGGGAAAGTTATATCAACAAATTCTTGCGAGGCAAAACGGCGTATTGTCAGCGGATGAAATTAAAAAGGCCAAAGACCCATTGACGTTGGGATTTCATGCCACACTGGTGCTGGAAGCAGCCGAGCGAAGTCTGGCCGAGGGTGAAAAGTTGGAGACTGGCACCACGTTGGGAACGACAATAAACCTCCGGGAACTTGCGCTGAAGCAGATCGGCGAAACGGCGGTCCGGGAATACGGCTTGCAATAAAGAATTATCTCACGCCAGACAGCAGAGATTTTGATGGAGTGGATCGAAAACTAGTTTCATCGTCCAACTAATGATTTATTTCCAGTGAAATCTCCAGTACACGACGTAACTTCACAAGTCTACATAGGTAAAAATCTGTGGAAAAGTGGAACGGATATGCTATAAAATCCCTGTAAACAGAGGCTTAAATGGTCGATTCCGACCCTCGCCTCCAAGTTTTGATGCGTGTGCATCAAGGAGTTACGCCGGTCGGAATGGCCACTGTCAGTGAAACTGTCAGTAAACCGGCGAGAAAATTACAATTCGCCACTACTTGCCAGTATTTGCTGAAACTCGCCAAAACTCGCGTTCATAAACGCGGATGAAATCGGACTGGTTTCTCGATCAGAGAAATCAGTTATGAAAACGAGATTCATCATGTTTAACCGGGCGGGCGTTTATTATTCCGAGGACACCACCACCGGCAAGCAACACAGCCTACGCACCAAGGACGAAGCCGAGGCTCTTGCGATCCTCCATTCCAAGAACGAGGCCCACCGGCAGCCCGTGCTTAACCTGCAAATCGCCCGAACGTATCTGACGGCCACCGACCCGGAGGTTGCCAAGCGCACCTGGCAGACGGCAATGGACGAGTTGACCAAGACCAAAAGCGACACCACGCGCCACCGGCACGTGACGGCGATGAAGGACAAGGCGTTTGACATCATCCGCAACCTGGCCATTCTGGAAACCCGCTCCGCGCATTTCCTGAAAGTGTTGGAACTTGGAACCGTCTCGACAAATGTTTATCTGCGGCGGATTCACAACTTCGCCTTGGACATGAATTGGTTGCCGTGGTCAATCCTGCCAAAACGGCAATGGCCGAAAGTGAAGTTCAAGGAAAAGCGGGCCATCACGCTTGAGGAACACCAGCGGATCGTCGCCGCCGAGGTGAACCCCGAACGCAAAACCCTGTATCAGCTTTGCTGGCACTTGGGGGCCAGCCAGGGCGACATTGCCAGCTTGAAGGGTGAGGACGTGGACTGGACGAACAACACCGTTGGATTCACCCGCAAGAAGTCCGGCGTGCCGGTGCTGGTGCATTTGGGCGCAGATGCTTTGAACGTGTTCAAAGACCTGCCCGCCGAAGGCGTTTTGTTTCCGTATCTGTCCCGCGTGCGGGCCGGGGATCGTGCCACGGAGTTTGGGCAACGGTGCCGCCAACTTGGCATCACCGGCATTACGTTGCACAGCTACCGCTACGCATGGGCGGAACGAGCCAAGACCTGCGGCTACCCGGAACGGTTCGCCCAGGAGGCTTTGGGGCACAACAGCAAGGCCGTGCATCGCGCCTACGCGAAACGCGCCCTGATGAAAATACCGTCTTTGGAAGATTACGAGAAGAAGCCGGAAGGCGCGGCCATGCCGCTGGCGAAGGCAGGTTGATTGCTTGTCTCTGAAAACTTCATCGTGCCGATGCAAGCGGGGGTTGCCTTTGAGAATTTAGGGGCAATCCCGGTGGACAGTCTTTCTCAGGGATTGAAGAAATCAGTTCTCAGATTGCCTGGCGTGGAATAAGCTCATAACGGAATGACCTGAAACATCGGAATACTGACAAATGCCTGAAAAACTGCCAAAGGGATGGGTGAAAGCGACGCTTGGCGAGATTCGTCTCGACGCAAGCGTAGGCATTTCGCAACGACAAATGCGCGGAGAGACTTTTGAGCTCTACAGTGTTCCTTCGTTCGACAAACGCGAGCCAGAGATTGTTCCAGGCGACACCATTGGTTCTACAAGCGAGAGGATTTCTGGACGACGACCAGCAACAAGCAACTAAACTTTGTCCAGCATGTCCATTCCATGCTCAAGGGCGACGGACGCGCGGCAGTGGTCGTTCCAGACAATGTCCTTTTTGAAGGAGGAGCAGGAGAAACAATTCGGCGATCTCTGCTCCAGCGGTGCAATGTTCACACTCTTTTGCGTTTACCAACTGGTATCTGGTATTCGGCAGGCGTTAAGGCAAATGTACTTTTCTTTGACAAAAAACCGATGTCGAAGGCTCCGGCGACGAAAGAGATATGGGTCTATGACCTACGTTCAAACCGCAATTTTTCCATCAGGCAAAATCCGATTAGTTCTAACGACCTGACTGACTTCATTCACTGTTACTGTGCCGATGATCCAACTCGCCGCAAAGAAACGGATCATTTTCGACGATTCAAATATTCTCAGATTGTTGAAAGCGACAAAGCAAATCTCGACATTCGGTGGCAGCGGGAGATACAGAAGGTATCGAATGAGAGCACACCCCAACTACTGATGAAAGAGATTCTTTCTGATTTGGGTGAGGCAATGAAAGAATTTGCCGCTGCTGAGGAGGAAATCCGTAACAAGTGACTAGTGAATCGTGACCCTATTTAGGCTCAACGCGGAAGCTCACTCCGCGCCCGCGCGGGCGCGGCCCCGTTGAAGCACAAATACGGCGACCAGTAACATCAATGATCTGTTAACACTCCGCGCCCGCGCGGGCGCGGCCCCGTTGAAGCCGGTCTCAAATTTATGGCTACAGAACCCATCCTTAACCACTCCGCGCCCGCGCGGGCGCGGCCCCGTTGAAGCGATAACATCTGACGGATTGCTTTTGGTGAGAACTTAGCACTCCGCGCCCG
>Ga0265338_10000292_pt1 | contig 90040 bp, 90 predicted proteins | sample 42126metaG_FD_193579 | JGI IMG/M metagenome (GOLD analysis project Ga0265338, IMG submission 193579) | Rhizosphere microbial communities from Carex aquatilis grown in University of Washington, Seatle, WA, United States - 4-21-26 metaG | ecosystem: Host-associated > Plants > Roots > Rhizosphere...
GTCGGAGGCCGCGAGCCAGTAGCCATTACCGGAAGGCGTCGGCGCGATGCCGACGATGCGTGCGGCGAGCGCGCGTCCGCCGGTGGAGCCGTAGAACTTCGCGTCGCCGAAGGTGAAGACGCCGCCGTCGGACGCCGCGAGCCAGTAGCCGTTGCCGGAAGGCGTCGGCGCGATGCCGACGATCGGCGCGGCGAGCGCGCGTCCGCCCGTGGAGCCGAAGAACCGGGCCCGGCCGAAGGTGAAGACGCCGCCGTCGGACGCTACGAGCCAGTAGCCGTTGCCGGAAGGCGTCGGGGCGATGCCGACGATCGGCGCGCCGAGCGCGCGTCCGCCGGTGGAGCCGTAGAACTTCGCGTCGCCGAAGGTGAACACGCCGCCGTCGGACGCGGCGAGCCAGTAGCCCTTGCCCGATGTCGTCGCGGCGATGCCGACGACCGGATGACTCGACCCCGATCCACCGAGCGATCCGACGTAGCTGTCGTTCGACGTCGCGCCGACGGTGCCCGCTCCGACGAGGCACACGATCGCAATGAACACTGCGAACGAGCGACGCGGCGCGTTTCGAGTACGAAAGATGGTCGGGGCCCCACTCACCGCCCTGCACCCTGCCATCCCTCGCGCCGTAATGCCAACCATTGCGCGGTGCAGGAAGTGCGCAAGAACCGTCGAAAGTGGTCGACCTCGTGATACTCGGCGCGAAAGCATCAAAGTGCGTCGCGCCTTCCGGCAGGAGCCCGAAGCGCCCCTCCTAGACTCGCACTCGATGACGACCGGTGACACGCGTGAATCCGCACCTGAACAGGCTCCCGTCGACACCGGTGGCGTTTCGCGCGTGCCCGATCGTCCGAGCCTCGACGGCATCGGAGAGCGATGGGCGCAGCGATGGGAGACGGACGGTACGTACCGTTTCGACCGATCTCGCGAACGAGATGAAGTTTTCTCGATAGACACCCCGCCGCCGACCGTCAGCGGGTCGCTGCACATGGGTTCCGCGTTCGGATACGTGCAGACGGACGCAATCGCGCGTTACGAGCGCATGCGCGGCCGCGAGGTCTTCTATCCGATGGGTTGGGACGACAACGGTCTCGCCACCGAACGGCGCGTCCAGAACTTCTACGGGGTGCGGTGCGATCCGCACCTCCCGCACGATCCGTCGTTCGAGCCGCCGGAGAAGCCCGGGAAGGATCCGATCGCGATCTCGCGGCCGAACTTCCTCGAGCTCTGTGCGCGTCTGGTCGCGCAGGACGAGCAGGCGTTCGAGGACCTCTGGCGGGGCCTGGGTCTGTCGGTCGACTGGACACTGACCTACACGACGATCGGCACGTCGGCCCGGCGAACGAGCCAGCGCGCGTTCCTGCGCAACCTCGCGCGTGGTGAGGCGTACCAGGCCGACGCGCCCACCCTCTGGGACGTCGATCTCCGTACCGCGGTCGCGCAGGCCGAGCTCGAGGACCGCGAGCTCGAGGGCGCGTATCACGCGTTGCGTTTCCATCGTCACGACGGCGCCGGCGACCTGCTGATCGACACGACGCGTCCCGAGCTCCTCGCGGCGTGCGTCGCGGTGGTTGCCCACCCCGAAGACGAGCGGTACCAGTCGCTGTTCGGAACGGAGGTCTCGACACCGCTCTACGGAGTGTCGGTGCCGGTGGTCGCGCACCGCCTCGCCGATCCCGAGAAGGGGACGGGAGTCGCGATGATCTGCACGTTCGGTGACGTCACCGACGTGGTGTGGTGGCGCGAGCTGCAGCTCCCGACGCGCGCGATCCTCGGCCTCGACGGTCGGATCCGTCCCGAGCCGCCCGAGGTGGTCGTCGACGGCGGCGCGAGCACGTACGCCGAGATCGCGGGCAAGAACGTGAAGCAGGCGCAGAAGATCGTGGTCGAGCAGCTGCGAGCGTCCGGTGAGCTCGAAGGTGAGCCGCGCCCGATCACGCACCCGGTCAAGTTCTACGAGCGCGGCGACCGGCCGCTCGAGATCGTCACGTCGCGGCAGTGGTACTTCCGCAACGGCGGCCGCGACGCAGAGCTGCGCGAGGAGTTGCTCCGGCTCGGGCGCGAGCTGCGATGGCACCCCGCGCACATGCGCGCTCGCTACGACACGTGGATCGAGGGCCTCAACTCCGACTGGCTCGTCAGCCGGCAGCGGTATTTCGGCGTTCCGTTCCCGGTTTGGTACCGCGTCGATGCCGATGGCGACGTCGTGTACGACGATCCGATCGTTCCCGACGAGAGCGCGCTGCCGGTCGACCCGTCCTCCGACGTCCCGCCCGGCTTCGGCGCCGACCAACGCGGCAAACCCGGCGGCTTCGTCGAGGATCCCGACGTGATGGACACGTGGGCCACGTCGTCGCTCACCCCGCAAGTCGTAACTGGGTGGGTCGACGACCCCGATCTCTTCGCCCGGACGTTCCCGATGAACCTGCGGCCGCAGGGTCCGGAGATCATCCGCACGTGGCTGTTCGACACCGTGGTGCGCGCTCGGTTCGAGCACGGCGTGCTCCCGTGGTCGGACACGACGATCAACGGTTGGGTGCTCGACCCCGACCGCAAGAAGATGTCGAAGTCGAAGGGCAACGTCGTCACGCCGATGCCGCTCGTCGAGGAGTACGGGCCCGACGCGCTGCGTTACTGGGCGTGCAACGGCCGACCTGCGGTCGACACTGCCGTGGACTACGGCATCATGAAGATCGGCCGCAAGCTCGCGATCAAGATCCTGAACGCTTCGAAGTTCACGCTCAACATCGCCAACGCGACGCTGGCCGGCGAGCAACTCGCGGCCGACGACGATCTGGGCGCGATCGTCAATCCGCTCGACCGATCGATGCTCGTCGTGCTCGCCGACCTCGTCGACGACGCGACGACCGCGTTCGACGTGTTCGACTACGCGCGCGTGCTCGAACGCGTGGAGCGATTCTTCTGGTCGTTCTGCGACGACTACGTCGAGCTCGTGAAGGGCCGCGCGTACGGAAGTGTCGGCGCCCCGGAGGCCGTGTCGGCGGCGATCACGCTGCGCACCGCGCTCTCGACCCTGCTCCGTGCGTTCGCACCGTTCATGCCGTTCGTCACCGAGGAGGTCTGGTCGTGGTTCGCCGAGGGGTCGATCCATCGCAGCTCGTGGCCGACCGCGGCGCGGCTGCGTCTCGCCGACGCTGATCCGCTGGTGTTCGAGGTCGCCGGCGCAGTGCTCGCCGCGGTCCGGAAGGTGAAGTCGGAGCGCAAGGTCTCGCTCATGACGCCGGTGGAGCGGGTCGTCGTGCACGACACGGCGGAGCGGCTCGCGGCCCTCCGACTCGCCGAGCCCGACCTTTGCGAGGCCGGCAAGATCGCCGCGCTCGCGACTGCGGTCGCGACCGAGCTGCGGGTCGAGGTCGAGCTCGCACCGCCGGCGAGCGCGTGAGCTTCCCAGGCGGCTTGTCGCCTCAGGCCTGGCTCGACGCGCACGTCAACATGGAGACCGGCGTCGGCGTGCCCGCGCCCACCCGCGAGCGCGGCGCCCCCACGCTCGAGCGCATCGGGACGCTCCTCCAGTACCTCGGTTCGCCCCAGCTCGAATTCCCCGCGATTCACCTCACCGGCACCAACGGCAAGACCACCGCGACGCGCATGATCGCGGAGTTGCTCTCGACGGTCGGGTACTCCACCGGCGCGTACACGAGTCCGCATCTGCAACGCGTCAACGAGCGCATCGTCTGGAACGGCGAACCCATCTCCGACCGCGAGCTGGCCGAGCAGCTGCACTCGGTCGCGCTCGTGGAGCAGGAGCTGGGTCTCGATCCGTCGTACTTCGAGGTGGTGACCGGCGCCGCGATGAGTTGGTTCGCCGACGTCGCGGTCGACGTCGCGGTGATCGAGGTCGGCCTCGGCGGCACCTGGGATGCCACCAACGTGGTCGACGCCGACATCGCGGTCGTCACCAATGTTGCGCTCGACCACACGCAGTGGTTGGGCGAGACGGTCGCGAAGATCGCGTCCGAGAAGGCCGGCATCGTGAAGAAGGGCAGCACGCTCGTGTTGGGCGAGACGGATCCCGAGCTCGGGGCGTTGTTCACCGACCGTGAGCCGGCGCGCGTGCTCCGGCGCGACATCGACTTCGGGACGCGCTCCAACGTGTCGGCCGTCGGCGGCCGGATGTTGGAGCTGTTCACGCCGGAGGGCCGTTACCCGGAGGTGTTCCTTCCCCTCTACGGCGCGCACCAGGGCGACAACGCGGCGCTCGCGCTCGCGGCCGCTGAAGTGTTCGTCGGTGCGGCGCTCGAGCCGGAGGCCGTCTACGACGCGTTCACACGCGTGCGCTCGCCCGCACGGCTCGAGATCGTCGGTCGGCGCCCGTTGGTGCTGCTCGACGGCGCGCACAACGCGGCCGGTGCGGAGGCCCTGCGCGCGGCGCTCGCCGAGGAGTTCGCGCCCGCGCCGCGCACGCTCGTGATCGGCCTCCTCCGGGAGCGGGATCCCGTCGAGATGCTCACCGCGCTCGGGCTCGACGAGGTCGCGCAGCTCGTGTGCGCGCGGCCGCCGAGCCCGCGAGCGATGGCCCCCGCGGTGATCGCCGAGGCCGCGGTGGAGCTCGGCTTCCCGGCCGAGCACATCGAGGTCGTCGACACCGTCGCCGAGGCCGTCTCGAGCGCCCTCCTCTCGACCCCGGCCGAAGGCGAGATCGTCGTGACCGGCTCCCTGAATTTCGTCGGCGCCGCGCGCGGGATTCTGGCGGACAGCTGACGCGCGGCCGGTATTGGCGAGCCCACTCGCGGTGATGTCGGGCCGAGTGTTCGGCTTTGGGTGCATTTGGCACTCTCCTGTAGCCTTCGGGGCCCATGACTTCTGGCCAAAGCAACGCCGAACGCACGCTCGTTCTCTGCAAGCCCGACGCCGTCGAGCGTGGGCTCGTCGGTGAGATCGTCGGCCGCATCGAACGCAAGCAACTTCGGATCGTCCGGCTGGAGCTGCGTCTGCTCGACGCGGAAACCGCGAAAAACCACTATGCCGAGCACGTAGGCAAGCCATTTTTCGAAGATCTGGTCGCGTTCATCACGCGTTCGCCGTTGGTTGCGATGGTCGTGGAGGGCCCCGACGCGTGGAAGGTCATGCGCACCCTGATGGGAACGACCAACCCGCGCGAGGCCGCACCGGGCACCATTCGCGGCGACCTGGCGATCGAGCTCACCGAGAATCTCGTTCACGGTAGTGACGGTCCGGAGTCGGCTGCGCGCGAAATCGCACTCTTCTTCCCGGGCGCGGTGTGACCGACTCCGCGGTGTTCGGATCGCGCAGCGCTCGGTCGCGAGGAGAGTGGCGGTCGGCAGGATCGCCTCGTAGCCTTGGCCGTACGCGCCAGCCTCCGAGTCTGACCTCGAGTCGACGGAAGGGAGCCGCGTTGATGAGCGAACCCTTCTACGCCGGACTGCTCGGCCGCGACATGGCGGTCGACTTGGGGACCGCGAACACGCTCGTCTACGTGCGCGGTCGCGGGGTCGTGCTCGACGAGCCGTCGGTGGTCGCGGTCAACGTGCGCGACGGCCGGCCGCTCGCGGTCGGCATCGAGGCGAAGAAGATGATCGGCCGGACTCCCGAGCACATCCTCGCGATCCGACCACTCAAGGACGGCGTGATCGCCGACTTCGACATCTGCGAGAAGATGTTGCGCTACTTCATCCAGCGCGTGCATCCGCGCAAGTGGGCGCGGCCTCGCATGGTGATCTGCGTGCCGTCGGGGATCACGGGTGTCGAGCAGCGGGCGGTGCAAGAAGCAGCCGAGCAGGCCGGTGCTCGCAAGCCTGCGTACATCATCGAGGAGCCGATGGCCGCCGCGATCGGAGCGGGTCTGCCGGTCCACGAACCCGCGGGCAACATGATCGTCGACATCGGCGGCGGTACGACCGAGGTCGCGGTGATCTCACTCGGCGGGATCGTCGCGAGCGAGTCGATCCGCATCGCGGGCGACGAGCTCGACGACGCGATCATCACGTACGTGAAGAAGGAGTACGCGCTCGCGCTCGGCGAGCGAACCGCGGAGGAGATCAAGATCGCGCTCGGCAGCGCGTACCCCTTGCAGGAGGAGCTGTACGCCGAGGTGCGCGGTCGTGATCTCGTCACCGGTCTGCCGAAGACGATCGTCGTCTCCACGCAGGAGATCCGCGAGGCGATCGAGGAGCCGGTCGCCGCGATCGTCGACACCGTGAAGGTCACCCTCGACAAGACGCCGCCCGAGTTGGCAGCCGACATCATGACGCGGGGCATCGTCGCGACCGGTGGCGGCGCGATGCTGCACGGCCTGAGTGAGCGTCTGAAGGCCGAGACCGGCATGCCGATCGTCATCGCCAAGAATCCCCTTTACTCGGTCGTGCAGGGTTCCGGGCAGTGTCTCGAGAACTTCGACGTGCTCAAGGGCGTCCTGAGCTCGACCCAGCAGTAGCCGAGCGAGGCCGAGGGCGATGGCGAGGCCTCGGGGGGCGAACCGTCGCCGTTTCGTGTTGGCGCTCGTGGTGCTGACGTCGCTGACGCTGATCACGCTCGACAGCCGCAGCGGCCGGACCGGTCCGCTCGGTTCCGTCGGTCGCGTCGCGCACACGATCGTGTCGCCGGTCGAGCGGGCCACCAACGCGATCGCGGGGCCGATCGGCGACTGGTGGAGCGGCCTGATCGACTCCGGGAAGCTGAAGCGGGAGAATCGCTCGCTGCGCGGGCAGGTTGCCGAGCTCAAAGGCGAACAAGACAAGGCGCAGCGCGCGCTCGCGCTCAACCTGCAACTCACCCAGATGGTCGATCTCAAGAACTCGTTGCTGCCTGCGGCGCACGTCGTGACGGCGAGAGTCGTGAATCGCGATCCCGGCAACTTCGAGTCGACGATCACGATCGACCGCGGTCAGGAGTCCGGGATCGAGAAGGGCATGGCGGTTGTCGCGTTCAAGGCAGTCGTCGTCGGGCACGTGATCAACTCCTGGCACGGTGGCGCCGAAGTTCGCGTGCTCGCCGATCCCGAGTCGGCGATCGCGGTGCGCACGGTCAAGAGCACGGTGACCGGTATCGCGCAGGGCCACGCGGGAACCCAGGAACTCGTCGTCTCCGCCTTCCCAGTGGGCGCGCGGGCGAAGCGCGGTGACCTCGTTATCACCTCCGACGTCACGAACAGCTTGTATCCACCCGACCTGATCGTCGGAACCGTCACGAGCGTCGACGTGCAGGCCGCGGGCCTCGGATCGATCCTGCACATCAACCCCGCGATCGATTTCGACGCGCTCGAGTTCGTCGACGTGTTGCGCTGGGTACCGGGCGAAGGGCCGGTCGTCACCACCACGACCACGTCGACCTCGACGACGACAACGACGACCAACCCGTCGTCATCCAGCTCGTCGACTTCGTCGACGTCGAGCACTTCGAGCACCACCTCGTCGACGACAACGACGAGCGGGTCGACGCCGACCTCGGGATCGGGCGGCTGATGCGCGCGAGCCGGGTGCTGTTGCTCCTCGTGATCACTGTTCTGCTCCAGGTCGCCCTCTTCCCGCACCTTCGGCTCGCGGGCCGGGTTCCCGATCTCGGCCTCGTCGTCGCAGTCGCCGTCGCGTTCGACCACGGTCCGGAGGCCGGCGCGTTCGTGGGCTTCCTCGCCGGGCTCGGCTTCGACGTGTTCCTCGAGACGCCGCTCGGACTGTCGGCGCTCGCGTACGCGCTCACCGCGTACGCGGTCGGTGTGCTGCAGGGCGGAGTGTTGCGAACACCGCGTTGGTTCACGCCCGTGATCGGAGGGTTGAGCGGGATCGCGGGCGGGATGCTGTTCGTCGCCGTCGGCTTGCTCGCCGGCGTCGACGGGGTGCACGGCAACCACGCTTTCTCGACGGTCGCGATCGCGGCGGCGTACGACGCGCTGCTCGCGCCGTTCGTGTTCCTGGTGATCAGTGCCGGGCTGACCGAGCCCCGTGACCGCCTCGGTGGCCGGCACGTGGTGGGCCGGCGGTTCGTGAGGAGAGCCCGCGGCTGACGCCGCACCCGGCCCGCTGGGAGGGACCTGAGGCGACTCCCCGCCGGAAAGACCGACCCGGTAGCGTGACTTTCCCTCCGCATGAGTGACAACAGCCGCGTTCGAGTCAGCATCGTCGGCATCGTCGTCGTTGCCCTGTTCAGCACGCTCCTCGCGCGGCTCTGGTTCTTGCAGTCCGGGCCCGAGAACAGCCTGAAAGTGCAAGCGGTCGTCGACAGCACGCGCGTGCTCCAGACCGAGAACCCGCGCGGCGAGATTCTCGACGACAACGGCCAGGTCCTCGTGAGTGATCGCGCGTCATGGGCGATCACCATCGACCGAACGCTGTCGAAGCGCACGGCCGATCGCGTCATCGGTCAACTCGCCGAACAGCTCCGGGTGCCCGCCGCGCTTCTCGAGTCGCAGTACGAGAGCCTGCGGCAGTCGCCGCTCGAACCGGCCGTCGTGAAGCTCGACGTGTCGCTGCCCGATCGCCTCGCAATTCTCCAGGACCCCGAGGACTATCCCGGCGTGCACGTGGTGGAGCTCACGGTGCGCTCGTATCCGAAGGGAGATCTCGCGGCGCAGGTGCTCGGATACGTCGGTGAGGTCGATGCCGGTGACCTCGCCCGCCACAAGCACTCCGACTACCAGGCGGGCGACGAGATCGGAAAGGCCGGCGCCGAAGCCGCGTTCGAATCGGTGCTGCGCGGCAAGCCCCGGAGCGAGACCGTCGAAGTCGATCCGAGAGGTCAACAGGTAGGTGATCCGGTGTCGGTCGATCGCGGATCGGCCGGTGACAACGTGACGCTGACCATCGATTCGCACGACCAGCGCGCGGCCCAGCTCGCGCTCGCGCAGGGGATCCTCTCGGCTCGTGGGCTCCAGGACGAGACAGTCGCCAAGAAGGGCTTCGCGCTGCTGAAAGCGCCGGCCGGCGCCGCGATCGTGCTCGACGCCGACAGCGGGGCGGTCCTTGCCGACGCGAGCTTTCCGACGTACCAGCCGAGCTGGTGGGTGGGTGGGATCAGCGCGAAGAACTACGCGACGCTCACGAGCGATCCCAACAACAGTCCGCTCCTCAACCTCGCGACGCAAGGACAGTACGCGCCGGGCTCGACGTTCAAGCTCGTGAGCGCGTTGGCGATGACGAAGTACAACATCCGCGGCGTCGCCGACTTCTACACCGATTCGGGCTCGGTGCCGCTCGAGGGCACGGTGTTCCACAACGCGAGCAACGAGTCGTTCGGGCCGGTCGATCTCCAGCAGGCGTTGACCGTCTCGAGTGACGCGTACTTCTACACGGTCGGCGACGCGTTCTGGCACGTGTGGCACAAGGGCGATACGAGCCGCGGACTGGGACTCCAGTCGCAGGCGCGTGAGCTCGGCTTCGGGGCCGCGACCCACTTCGAGCTCGACGAAGCGACCGGCCGCGTACCCGACCCCGCGTGGGTGAAGGCGTTCGCCGACGCGAACTACAAGACTGCCACCGAACGCAAGCAGAACGGCACGTGGTACCCGTACGACGACATCTTCCCGGCGGTCGGCCAGGGTGACCTCACGGTGACGCCACTCCAGCTCGCGAACGCGTACGCGGCGTTCGCGAACGGCGGCACGTTGTGGCAGCCGCACATCGAGAAGGCGGTGACGACCGGCGACGGGAAGGTCGTCGGCTTCGTCCCGAAGGTGATCCGCCGCGTGAGCTTCGATCCCGCGACACGAGCGGCGATGCTCGCCGGGTTCCAAGGCGCGATCGCGAACTCCAAGGGCACGGCCTACGCCGCGTTTCAGGGTTTCCCGCTCGCGACGATCCCGGTCGCAGGAAAGACCGGTACCGCGCAGGTCGCAGGCAAAGGTGACACCTCGCTGTTCGTCGGCATGTTCGGCGGCATCCCCGACCATCCCAAGTACGTCGTGGCGGTCGTGGTCGAGCAGGCCGGCTTCGGTGCGCAGACCGCGGCGCCGATCGCCCGGCGAATCATCGAGGCGATGAACGGGTTGACGACACCCCAGACCCCACCCGTCGTCGCCATCCAGCAGACGTCGCAAGACTGATGGCCGGACCGTCCGAGACGAGCCCGTGGCGGCACGCCGACCCGCTGTTGCTCGCGTTGCCGTTCGCGCTGTCGGCGCTCGGCTTGTTGATGATCTACTCGTCGTCGAAGGACCGCCTCGCGAGTCAAGGGCTCAGCAAGCTCTACTACGTCGAGCGGCAGGGCCTCGCGATCGTCATCGGAGTGATCGCGATGGCGGTCGTGCTCGCGATCGACTACCGGCGCATCCGCGACTTGTGGGTGCTCGTGTACGTCGGCGTGCTCCCGTTGCTCGTCGGCGTGCTCGTGATCGGGCAGCGCCACAAGGGCGCGCAGGCGTGGTTCCAGGTCGGCCCGCTGCAGTTCCAACCGTCGGAGATCACCAAGATCGTGGTGGTGGTTGCCGTTGCCGGCTACTGCCATCACCATCGCGACGACCTCGACACCGCGAGGCTGGGCGTCGCGATCGCACTCGCGGGATTCTTGATGGCGCTCGTGTTCCTGCAGCACGACCTCGGCACCACGCTCGTGCTGCTGGTCTGCTCGTTCGCGGTCCTCGTCGTGGCCGGGCTCCGGCCGGTCCACATCGGGATCCTCGTGATGATCGGCGTGACGCTCGTGGGGGCGGCGGTCGTCACCGGCAAGGTCGCGGCGTATCGCGTCGATCGCATCGCCGGCTTCCTCGACCAGTCGAGCACCAACCTGCCGGCCCAGAAGCAAACCCAGGCGCAGTACAGCCTCACCGAGTCGAAGATCGCGATCGTCGACGGCGGATTCTCGGGGGAGGGGCTGTTCAAGGGCCGCCAGACGAACCTGGCCTACGTCCCCGAGCAGCACACCGACTTCATCTTCACGGTCGTGGGCGAGGAGCTCGGATTCATCGGCGGCGCCACCCTGATCGGGCTCTACAGCCTGCTCGTGTGGCGGGTCTGGCGGACGGCCCGGCTCTCGTCCGACTTCTTCGGCACCCTGTTGGCCGTCGGGATGCTCGGGATCTTCGCGTTCCAGGTGTTCGAGAACATCGGGATGACCATGGGCATCATGCCGATCACCGGCATCCCACTCCCGTTCATGTCGTACGGCGGATCGGCGATCATCGCCTCGTTCATCGCCATCGGCCTGGTCGCCAACGTCAACATGCGCCGCTTCAGCTAGCCAGGCGCAGTCATTTCCATGCGGCTGCGACCTCCGGCCCTCGATCGGCCGCGCGGACTTTTCTGGAGGCCCGGGCCTCCGGATCTGCGCCTGGCTGGCCCGCGGGCCTGGGTTTCCCCTGGCCAGCTATGCTGATCACCAGATGTCTGACCTGTGGCCGCGGATCGAACCGCTCCTGGCCCGGGTGGAGAAGCCCGCTCGCTACATCGGCATGGAGCGAGGCAGCGTTCGGCCGCACCACGAGGCGCGACGGGCTGCCTTCCTCCTGATCTATCCCGACACTTACGAGATCGGCCTCCCCAACCAGGGGCTCCAGATCCTCTATGAAATCCTGAACGAGCGGCCCGATGCGGTGGCCGAACGCGCCTACGCCCCCTGGACCGACATGGAGGCGTCGATGCGGGCGGCCGGCCTGCCGCTGTTCAGCGTCGACACCCACCGGGCCGCCGCCGACTTCGACGTGCTGGCGTTCAACCTCTCGGCCGAGCTCGTCTACACGAACCTCCTGAACCTGGTCGATCTGGCGGGCGTGCCGGTCCGAAACGAGCACCGGCAGCCCTCCGACCCGATCGTGATCGCCGGCGGCCACTGCGCCTACAACCCGGAGCCGCTCGCCGAGTACGTCGACGCGTTCGTGATGGGCGACGGCGAGGAAGTGGTGAGCGAGATCGCCGAGGTGGTCGGCGCGTGGAAGCGGGGCGGCCGGGCGACCCGCGAGGGCGTGCTCCGCGAGCTGGCGACGATCCCGGGCGTGTACGTGCCGGCCATGTACGACGTCGAGTACGACGGGCAGTTCATCGCCGCGGTGCGGCCCCGCTATCCCGAAGTGCCGGCCGTGGTCGACAAGCGCACGGTCGCCGACCTCGCCGACTGGCCGTACCCGAAGAACCAGCTCGTGCCCCTCGTGGAGGTCGTGCACGACCGGCTCAACGTCGAGATCTTCCGGGGCTGCACCCGGGGCTGTCGGTTCTGCCAGGCGGGGATGATCACCCGCCCGGTACGCGAGCGCCCCGAGGAGCAGGTGCGCACGATGGTGCGCGACGGCCTGGCTCGCACCGGATACGACGAGGTGGCGCTCACGTCACTGTCGAGCGCCGATTTCTCCGGCATCGACGGTGTGGTCGCCGACCTCGTGAACGACCAGGTCGGGACCGGCGGCGTCAGCGTCTCGTTGCCGAGCCTGCGGGTCGACGCGTTCAGCGTGAAGATCGCCACCGAGATCCAGAAGGTGCGGCGGACCGGCCTGACCTTCGCGCCCGAGGCCGGCTCGTGGCGCTTGCGGCAGGTGATCAACAAGCTGATCCTCGAAGAGGACCTGTACAGCGCAGTGGACGCCGCCTACTCGCAGGGATGGCGGCGGGTGAAGCTGTACTTCCTCACCGGCCTCCCGACCGAGATGGACGACGACACCCTCGGGATCGCACAACTCGCGAACAACGTCGTGGAGATCGGCCGGCGGCACACCAAGCAGGCGAGCTGCACCGTCTCGGTGGGTGGGTTCGTCCCGAAGCCGCACACCCCGTTCCAGTGGTTCGGCCAGAACAGCGTCGAGGAGCTGGGCCGCAAGATCAGCATGCTCCGGGCCGCGGCCCGCGGGACCAAGGCCCAGGTGAAGTGGCACGATCCCCAGGCGACCTTTGCCGAGGGGCTCGTGAGCAGGGGTGACCGGCGGATCGGCCGGGTCATCGAGGCCGTGTGGGGGGCGGGCGGGACCTTCCAGGAGTGGAGCGAGAAGTTCTCGCTCGACCGCTGGACCGACGCCATGGCCGCCGAGGGCCTCGACCCCGACTGGTACGTGACCCGCCACCGCACCCGTGACGAAGTGCTCCCCTGGGACCACATCGCCGCGGGCCTGCACCACGACTTCCTCTGGGAAGACTGGCAGGCGGCCCTGGCCGAGCACGGGCTCCCCGATTGCCGGTGGACCCCCTGCTATGACTGCGGGGTGTGTACCGACTACGCCCTCGAGCACGTGGTGGCCTCGCCGCTCGCGCCCGCGGGCGGCAGCCAGGGGACGGGTCAGGACCTGGGCGCGGCGGCCCCGGGCGTTCCGGTCCGCTTCCTGGGCTCGAAGCCCCCCGCCGGCGATCCGGTGCGGGTGGGCACATGAGAGGCGGGGCCGCGAATCCCGTCCGCTTGCGCTACACGAAGCGGGGCAAGGTTCGTTGGATCTCGCACCGTGACGTCGCGCGAGCACTCGAGCGGGCGTTCCGGATCACGCAACTCCCGTTGGCGTTCACCGAGGGCTTCTCGCCGCGCCCGAAGGTGAGCTTTGGACTGGCGCTCTCGACCGGGCACGAGAGTGACGCGGAGTACATCGACCTCGTGTTCGCGGAAGAGGTCGAGCTCGACCCGCTCTCGGTGTCACTCACCGAGGCGTTGCCCGAAGGCATGGCTGTGACCGGCGCAGCACCGCTCGAGGAGCGGGCGCCGGCGTTGCAAGAAGCGGTCACCGCGGTCGTGTGGCGGGTCGAGCCCGTCGCCGCCGACGGCGCACCGATCGACGCGTCCCAACTCGCGGCACACATCGAACGTGCGCTCGCGTTGCCGGCGCTTCCGACTTCGAAGCGTCGTAAGGGCCGTGAAGTCGAGGAGGACGTCCTGCCGTACATCCGGCGGTGCGAGCTCCGAGAGACGAATCCGGTGAGCGTCGAGATGGAGCTCATCACGCAACCCCGCAGTGCCAAGCCCGGCGACATCCTCGCCGGGATCGCGCGAGCTACGGACTTTCCGGGCGGACTCGCCGAGGCCCAGGTACTGCGTACCCATCAATGGATCGAGCGCGACGGCACGCGGTTGGAACCGCTGGAAGCCGACACGCGCCCGCGTGCGCTGGAGGCGCGCGCGTCATGAGAGAAGGCATCGATGTCCGAAATCGAACGCTCCGACACCGGAGCAATCACCGAGTCGCCGACCCTGTTGCCGGCGCACGGTGCCGAACCGTCGCCGAACGGCACCCGCGAGCGCGCGACGCGGCCTGCTGTTGAGTCAGTCGCGCCCGTAGTACCGGACGCCCCCGAAGCCGAACGCGAACCCGACGGGGGCGGCGGTGAGTCGCGAAGTGCGTCGGCGCCCGTCGAGCTCGGGCCCGACGGCCTGCCCAAGAAGCGTCGGCGGCGAGGTTCGCGCGGCGGGCGGGGACGCAAGAAGCCGGGTACGGGAACCGGCGGCCCGGGAACGGCCGGCGCGGCCGACGACGCCGACTCGGAGACCCTGAGCGGCAGCGAGGACTGGACTGCGGCGGAGGCCGACCGCGGGCTCACCGACGACGACGTCGCCGAGCAGGCTCGCGAAGACGCCGGCCTCGCCGCGCCGCCGGCCCGCACGAGAGCGCCTCGCGCGCCGCGAGCCACTTCGGTTCCGCCGCGCGGCGCGGCCGCGGCGTCGGATTCGGCCGGCGCGCCCGCACGACCGCGGGTCGGTGACACCCGGCCGGGAACACCGGCGCCGGCTGCCGGCGGGAGCTCCGCCGACGACGGAGCCGAGGGACCGGCGAAGAAGCGTCGCCGGCGCCGGGGTGGTCGCGGGCGTTCCAAGACCGGCGGTGCGGAGCGCACCGACGGCGCGCGTCCGGAGCGCAAGCCGCAGCGATCGGGCGCGGCCCCGGCCGGACGCTACGTCGACGCGGGTGCGCAGCTGACCGGAGTCGACGTCGACGGCACCGCCCTCCTCGACTCGCTCGACAGCGCGACCCTCGCCCGCCGGAGCGGGTCGCATCGCAAGGGCCGTCCCGCGGGCCGCTACCTGATGGTCGTGCACCAGCGTGACGACAAGATCGCTCACATCTCCGTGCTCGAGGGCCGCACGCTGGTTGAGCACTACGTGTCGATGCCGACCGACGACACGCTGTCGATCGACGGCAACATCTACCTCGGCCGCGTGCAGAACGTGCTTCCAGGAATGGAGGCCGCGTTCATCGACATCGGCACGCCGAAGAACGGCGTGCTGTACCGCGGCGATGTGATCTACGACCCCTCCGACGTGGAGGGCGGCCAGCGCCCGCGCATCGAGAGCGTGCTTCGCAACGGCCAGTCGATCATCGTGCAGGTCACGAAGAACCCGATCGCGCACAAGGGCGCGCGGCTCACCCAGGAGGTCAGCCTCGCCGGCCGCTTCGTGGTGATGGTGCCCGGTCAGCCGCAGACGTACGGGATCTCGAAGCGGCTGCCCGACGACGAGCGCAAGCGATTGCGTCAGGTGCTCGATCGCTTGCGGCCCGCCGACGCCGGGCTCATCGTGCGTACCGCGGCCGAAGGCGCGACCGAAGACGAGCTCGAGCGCGACATGCTCCGCCTCAACGAGCAGTGGCGTCAGATCTCCGAGTTCGCCAAGAAGGCCAAGCCCGGCAGCTTGCTCTACAAGGAGCCGCCGCTCGCGACACGCTTGATCCGCGAGGAGTTCACCAAGGAGTTCCGCGGCGTCGTCATCGACGATCGCACCCTCTACGAGGAAGTGCGCGCGTACGTCGACGCGATCGCGCCGGAGCTCGCCGACCGGGTCGAGCACTACGACGCCGTCGAGGAGAACCTGCCGATCTTCGAGAAGTTCCACGTGCACGAGCAGCTGCACAAGGCGCTCGAGCGCAAGGTGTGGCTCCCTTCGGGTGGCTCGCTGATCATCGAGCGCACCGAAGCGCTGACCGTCATCGACGTGAACACGGGTAAGAACGTCGGAACGTCGAACCTCGAAGAGACCGTGTACCGCAACAACCTCGAGGCCGCGGAGGCCGTGGCGCGCGAGCTGCGGCTGCGTGACATCGGCGGCATCATCGTCATCGACTTCGTCGACATGGAGTCGCGCTCGAACCGCGAGGCGGTCGAGGAGGCGTTCCGGGAGGCGCTGGCCCGGGACAAGACCCGCACCCAGGCGTTCCCGATCTCGGAGCTGGGCCTGATCGAGATGACGCGCAAGCGGGTCTCGGAGGGCCTCGTGGAGGTGTTCTCCACGACGTGCCCCGAATGCAACGGCCGCGGATTCATCGTCGACGAGTCGCTCCTGGAGTAGCGAGGGGCCCGAGCCGGTCCGGCTTTGGGCCGGTTCGCTATCCTTTCCAGGTTCTGCGCGGCGGCTGATCCGGGCCCGCGCTCCGTGAGCACACGTAATGGGGCAGTGATGTACGCAGTGATCCAGACCGGCGGCAAGCAGTACCGGGTCGCCGAAGGCGACCGCCTCGACGTCGAGCTCCTCGACGGTGACGACGTCTCCCTCCGGCCCGTGCTCGTCGTCGACGGCGCCGAGGTCCTCTCGACGCCCGGCGCGCTGTCGGGCGTGTCCGTGACCGCACGCGTCGTCGGCCGCGCCAAGGGCCCGAAGATCAAGGGCTTCACCTACAAGAACAAGTCGAACCAGCGCCGGTCGTGGGGTCACCGCCAGCACTACTCGACGATCGAGATCACCGCGATCTCCAAGAGCTAGGTCTCCAAGTGCAAGGCGAGAGGGCCTGACATGTCGAAGAAGAAGGGCGCCGCGTCATCGCGCAACGGTCGCGACTCGAACGCGCAGCGGTTGGGTGTCAAGCGGTACAGCGGCGAGGTCGTCACCGCCGGCACGATCATCGTGCGTCAGCGCGGCACGCAGTGGCACCCGGGATTCAACGTCGGCATCGGCGGCGACGACACGTTGTTCGCGAAGTCGCACGGGGTCGTGAAGTTCGGATCGCGTCGCGGCCGCAAGCTCGTCGACATCGTGCCCGAGGGCTAGCGGTTCGCGCTAGGGCGTCAGCCCTTCGGGCAGCGGCTGCGCGTGCACGACGGTGAGCGTCTTGGTCGTGCGCGTGATCGTGACGTAGAGCAGGCGCAGGCCGGCCCGGTCGGGAGTCACCAGTTGCGCAGGCTCGACGACCACGACGTGGTCGAACTCGAGGCCCTTGGCTTCGGCCGGTTCGAGCACCGCGACCGCGGCGTCGAGCGCTTCGCTCGCGTCGGTCGAAGCGCCGACGTCGGCGAGGCGGGCGATGATGTCGGCGTGCAGTGCAGCCGGCGCGATCACGGCGAGCGTGCCCGTCCGGTCGAGCGCGGCGCGTGCATGCGCGGCGGTCTCTTCGACCAGGCGGTCGGGCGAGGTGGTGACGAACTGCGGCTGTTCGCCGGTGCTGCGAACGGAACGTGACGGTTCCACCGTCGGTGCGGCGACTGCGAGCAGCCGGGCCGCGACGTCCATCACCTCGGACGGCGTCCGGTAGTTGATGGTCAGCGTGACGAAACGGGCCGCGGTGTGTTGCGGCAGGTGCGACAGCGCATCCGACCACGAGACGAGCGCCCCGGGCCGGCTGGCCTGACCCGGATCGCCGACGAGCGTCATCGAGCCCGACGGGCAGCGGCGCGCGAGCATCCGCCACTGCATCGCGGTGAGGTCCTGGGCCTCGTCGACGAGCACGTGGCCGAAGGTGCGCGGCTCGATCGCACCTTCCCCGTTCGGCGACGGTCCGCCCGCGTTGCGGCGCGCGAGCGTGGCGGCGTCGGTGTAGCCGTGCAGTCCCAGCTCGTCGATCACACGTGACGCGTTGGCGAGGTCTTCGTCGCCGCCGCGGGATGGGCGCGCACGCGGGCGAGCGGCGTCGACGGGGCCGAGTCGGGTATCCGCTTCGTCGATGAGGGCGACGTCGTCTTCGGTCCAGGCGATCGTCGAGACATCGCGCACGCGCGCCCGGTGCAGAAGCGCCTGCTCCGGCTCGGTGAGCAGGCCTTGCGCGGCCGATCGCACCAGCGCGGCGAAGCCGAGCAGGTCGTTGACCAACTCCGCGCCCGACAGTCCGGGCCACATGCGATCGAGCGACTCCTTCACCTCGGGCCGCGAGCGCAGCCGCGCTCGCAACTCCTGCTCCCAGCCCTCGGGAAGCGCCTCGCCGCGCACGAGCGCACCGGCGACGCTGGAGTCGAGCATGTTGTCGCGGTCGAAGATGCTCGTGACGTTGGTGGGCGTGTCGCCGGCGCGGCGCTGGTACGAGCGGATCGCGGCGGTCTTGTAACGCGACACCAACAGGTCGAGGAATCGCTGCGCGAGGTGCGGCCGCTGCTCGTTGTGCAGGCCGCGCCGGCGTTGGACGTTCTCGACCAGGCGGGCGGTCTCGCGGCGGCGGACGCGCAGCTGCAAGCCGTCGAGGAGCATCGCGAAGTCGTGGGGCAGCGGCCGCTCGCGATCGCCGACCGCTCGCTCGATCACGCGCGCCATGCGCGCGTCGCCCTTCAGCGCGGCGACCGCGTCGGGCTCGGTGCCGCGCACCCGCACGCTCGGCCGGAGCCCGGCGATCGTCGACAGCCGCACGTCCTGCTCGCCGAGGGAGGGGAGCACGTGCTCGATGTAGCGGAGGAACACGGGGCTCGGACCGACGAGCAGCACGCCCTGGGCGCCCAACCGGCGCCGGAAGGTGTAGAGCAGGTACGCGGCGCGGTGCAGCGCGACCGCGGTCTTGCCCGTGCCTGGCCCGCCCGCGACCACCAGCGGTCCCGACACCTCGGCCCGGATCGCCTCGTCCTGTTCGGCCTGGATCGTCGCGACGATGTCTCCCATCCGGCCGGTGCGATTGCGCTCGAGCGCGGCGAGCAGCGCGCCTTCGCCCGCGATCGGCAGCCCGGCCTCGTCGATGGCCTCCTGGTCGAACACTTCGTCGTCGAGGCCCACGAGCTCGCGGCCCTTGCGCGAGATGAGATGCCGCCGCCGCACCACGGCCATCGGCTCGACCGCGGTCGCCCGGTAGAACGGCTCGGACACCGGCGCCCGCCAGTCGACCACGAGCGGCGTGTGCTCCTCGTCTTCAACCGCGATCCGGCCCACGTACCAGCGCGAGAGGTCCTCCATGTCGAGGCGGCCGAACATGAGCGGCGCGTCGCCGATGTCGAGGTCGGAGAGCCGGCGCTGGGTGACGTTCCAGGCGATGTCGCGCTCGAGACGCGCTTGATGCGTGCCCCCGGCCCGAACGTCCGAATATGCCGCGCGCACCCGCTCGGCCGCGGCCCGCATCGCCTCCAACCGGGCGTACGCGGCATCGACGTAGGCCTGCTCGGAGGCGAGCTCGGGGTCGGCGTGCGGTCGGTCGGTCAAACGTTCCCCTCGGTAGGTGGGGGAGTGCGGTCGGCATTCGGGGAGAGAGCAGTTTAATGCGCCTGGGCCGCGAGCCAATGAGCCCGGTATCGTCGGGGAATGGCTGCCTTGCCTGAGGTTCCGGGTACAAATCGCCCGGAGGCGCTGCATTTCACCGCGGATCCCGAGGCCAACCGGTTGCTCGCGCGGGAGCCGCTCGCCGCGCTCCTCGGCATGCTCCTCGATCAGCAGGTCACGATGGAGTGGGCGTTCGGCGCGCCGCTGCTGCTCAAGCGCAGACTCGCCGTCGAGCACCTCGACGCCACCGCGATCGCGTCGATGGACCCGGCCGACCTCGAGGCGGTCTTCCGCGACAAGCCCGCGCTGCACCGGTACCCGGCATCGATGGCGAAGCGCGCGTACGATCTCTGCCGCTTCCTCGTCGACAACTACGGCGGCGACCCCGAGGCGTTGTGGACCGACGTGAGCTCCGGCGAGGAGCTGTTGGCTCGCGTGCAGGCGCTTCCGGGATTCGGCAAGGACAAGTCGCGCATCTTCGTCGGCCTGCTCGGCAAGCGGCTCGGCGTGCGCCCACCCGGTTGGGAGCGAGTCGCGGCCGACTGGGCCTCGATCGCGGATGTCGACACGTTCGAGCGGATCGGCGAGATCCGCGACCAGAAGCGCGCCGCGAAGGCCGCGAAGAAGGCCGCGGCGCCGAAGCAGGCCGCGGCGCCGAAGCAGACTGCGGCCGCCGGGCGTCGGGGCCGCTAACTCGCGCTCAGCTGGCGGGTGTCGATCGTCACCGACTTCGTCGCCGTCCGGCCGTTCGGGGCGTGGGCGGTGAGGAGATAGGTCTGCGGGTTGCCGTCGCACGCCAGGGGTACGAGCTCGTCGCGGGTCCCGCCCGCGTAGCTGGCGAACACCGGCCCGCCGTTGATCTGCAACGTCACGGTCTTCGCGTGTTGCGCCGTCCAGTGCAGCTCGACTTGCGTGGGCGCGTTGCACACCGGCGGCGATGCGGGTCCGGTCAGGGACACGATCCGCACACCCGAAACCGTTGTCGCGGTCGTGGGAGTCTGCGCCGCAGTCGTGGCCGGCGCGTCCCGGGCGGTCGGGAATGTGCGGACCGGACCGCCGAGGTTGGTCTTGCCCGACGAGCATGCGGCCAGCGCCACGACCCCGAGGATCGCCGACAGCGCGGTGAGCCCCGGGCGGAACATGGCCCGATCGTAGGGAGAACCAACCGGGTCGGAGCGGCGGGGTCCGTATCCTGTCCGGGTGTCCGGGTTCGTCGATGTCGCGCAGTGCAACGTGAAAGGTGGTGACGGCGGCGCGGGCTGTGTCGCGTTCCGCCGCGAAGCCCACGTGCCGCGTGGAGGTCCCGACGGTGGCGACGGCGGCAGCGGTGGCGACGTGTGGCTGCGCGCGAACCGCAACGTTGCATCGCTCCTCGCATTCCGCGACCACCCCCACCGCAAGGCCGGCTCGGGCACTCACGGCTCCGGCAAGAAACAACACGGCGTCGGTGGGAGCGAGCTCGTGGTCGACGTGCCCGAGGGCACGGTCGTGTACGGGCCCGACAACGAGCTGCTCGCCGACCTCGTACGGCACGGCGACAAGTGGCTCGCGGCACGCGGCGGTCAAGGTGGGCGCGGCAACGCGCGCTTCCTCTCGAACGCGCGCCGAGCGCCGAGCTTCGCGGAGCAGGGCGAGTACGGCGAAGAGCGGTGGCTCCGGCTGGAGCTGAAGTTGTTGGCCGATGCCGCGCTCATCGGTTTTCCCAACGCCGGCAAGTCGACGCTCATCTCCGCGGTGAGCGCGGCGAAGCCGAAGATCGCCGACTACCCGTTCACGACGCTGGAACCACATCTCGGAGTCGTTCGGTGGCGAGATCGCGAGTTCGTGCTCGCCGACATGCCCGGCCTCATCGAAGGCGCCGCCGAAGGCAAGGGACTGGGCCACCAGTTCCTGCGCCACATCGAGCGGGCGCGCGTGCTCGTGGTGCTCTGCGACCTCGCACCGCTCGACGGGCGCGGTCCCGATGAACAGGCGCGCGTGCTGCTCGACGAGTTGGGGCGCTACCGGCCCGACCTGCTCGACCGGCCTCGCGTCGTCGTGGGGAGCAAGGCCGATGTCGCGACCGAGCAGTTCGACGGGCTCACCGTGTCGGCGGTGACGCGCGCCGGCCTCGACGAGCTCGTCAGCCGGATCGCGCTGCTCGTCGACGAAGCGCGTGGCGCGGAGGGCGAGCCCGAGCCTTTCGTGGTGCTGCGCCCCGCCGAACAGGGCTTCTCGGTGGTGCGCGAGGGATCGCATGCCTGGCGCGTGAAGGGACGTCCGGCAGAGCGCGCGGTCGCGCTCGCCGACGTCACGACCGCCGACGCGATCGCGTACGTGCAGCAGCGGCTGCGTCGCATGGGTGTGGAACGCGCGCTCGCTCGCGCCGGCGCGCGCGACGGCGACGTCGTGCGCATCGGCACGGTCGAGCTCACCTACGAGGACGCGATTTGAGCCTCTCCTCGACCTCGGTCATCAAGGTCGGTACCTCCTCGATCACGCTTCCCTCCGGCGAGCTCGACGAGACCGCGCTCGTGAAGCTTGCCGACGATCTTGCCGCGGCTCGAGGTTCGGGCCGGCGCGTCGTGCTCGTCATGTCCGGCGCGATCGCCGCGGGCATGCCCGCGCTCGGACTCACCAAGCGGCCCACCGACATGGGCACGCTCCAAGCGATCGCCGCCGTCGGTCAGCCCCGACTGATCGAGCGGATGAGCGCGCTGCTCGGCAAGCACGAGGTCGTTGCGGGGCAGGTCCTGCTCACCCCCTACGACTTCTTCCACCGCTCGCAGTACTTGCACGCCCGTGTCACGTTGCAGCACCTCCTCGATCTCGGTGTCCTGCCGATCGTCAACGAGAACGACACCGTCGCCGACGACGAGATCCGCTACGGCGACAACGATCGGCTGGCGGCGCTGGTGTCGCACATGCTGGGTGCCGACGTACTGCTGATGCTCACCGACACCGCGGGCGTCTTCACGTCGGATCCGCGCCGCGACAACGCGGCCTCGTTGATCGAGGAGATCGTCGAGATCGACGCCGCGTTGGAGAGCGCCGTAGGCGGCGCCGGCACCGAACGGGGAAGCGGCGGGATGGCGAGCAAGCTCGCGGCCGCGAAGATCGCAGCATGGTCGGGGGTGCGCGCGGTGATCGCGTCGGCCGCGGTCCCCGGCGTCGTGACCGACGCGCTCGCCGGCCGACCCGTCGGCACGTCGTTCGCGCCGCGCGCGCAGCGGCTTCCGAGCCGCAAGCTGTGGATCGCGTTCGCACGCGCGTCCGAAGGCAGAATCGTCGTCGATGCGGGCGCGCGGCGCGCGCTGGTCGACGGCGGCAAGTCGCTGCTCCCGGCGGGAGTCCGTGGTGTCGAAGGCCAGTTCGACGCGGACGCGACCGTCGAGATCGTCGACGACGCCGGCGCGGTGTTCGCCAAAGGTCTGAGTCGCTATACCTCGCAACAGTTGCAGAGCGCGCTGGGGCGGCGCACCGCCGAGCTGCCCGAGGGCTTTCCGCACGAGGTCGTGCACCGAGACGATCTCGTCGTGCTGCCTTAGTCGCCGCGATCGGCGCTCAGGCGGCGGCGCTCGCCGGGCGGCGGGCGACGAACACGTATTCGTGGCTGTCATCGGTGAACGGCTCGCCGGCGAAGCCACCGTGCAGTGACTCCAGCTCGAGGCCGGCGACGTCGAGGAGACCGAGCCACTCGTTCTTCGTCGCCCACCAGAGGGAGCTCTTCGCGCCGTCGTCACGGATGATGTCGGCCCGGTTGTCGCCCACCGCGTAGCTCATCGTGTGCGGCACCGGATGCTCCTGGCGCTCGCCGTCGAGACGCGCCGCGATTCGGTGATCGAAGGCGAACGCGTTCCACGCGAACCGCCCGTCGGGCCGGAGCGAGGCGGCGATGCGCTCGAACGTCCGTCGTCGGTCGGCCCAGGTCGGCAGGTGGAGCAGCGCGCGGAACGGGCAGTAGATCAGAGCCGCCGGTTCGTCGAGCGCGAGGTCGCGCATGTCTGCTGCACGGAGGTCGAGCTCGACTCCTGCGTCGGCTGCACCGGCACGCGCTTGCTCGAGCATCGCCGGCGAAGTGTCGACGCCGATGACCGGCCGCCCGGTCGCGAGCGCGACGGGTATCGCGACCCGGCCGTTGCCGATGGCGAGCTCGACGAGTGGGCCGTGTGCGCGGCGCGCGAGCTCGACGTAGAACGCGACGTCGGCCGTCATGTGCGCGGCCCATTCGTCGTACCGATTCGCGAACGCCTCGTCCCAGCTCATCGACGCATTGTCGCACGCGGCGGGCGGCGCGCGTCACTCATTTTCGCTGCTGCATTCAGCGATCATCGAGGCGAGGCGGTGCAAGAGTTTGCGGAAACGACAACGACGCGACCGAGGGTGGGAGACACGGGGATGGGTGCGCGGGCGGCGCGTTGGCGCGTGTGCGGGGTTGCGATCCGATCGCTCCGGAATTCTTCTGGGATATTGCGAATTCTTCTTTGTTGGTCGGGGTTTCGGGGGGTTGTTGTCTCACCCTCTCTGTACGGTTCGTTGCATGGTCACCGCGTTTGCGACTCGCCCGCCGCGTACGTTCGCGGATGACGTACGCGAGATCGACGACTTCTTCCGTGTGCTGGTCGGGCGGATCGATCCTGATGCGGTGCCGTTGGGTGAGATGACGGATCTGTGGGCGGCGCTCGACACGATCGAGCGGCGCGCGGCATCGACGAAGTTGTTGTTGGCGCGGCGGGTGGAGGAGGCGGGCCGGTGGAAGCGTGACGGGTACCGCGGCGCGGCCGAGCAGCTCGCCGCGATCGCGGGGACGTCGGTGACGGCGGCACGGAACCAGTTGGAGACCTCGAAGCGGGTCCGCCAGCTCCCGGCCACCGAGCAGGCGTTGCCGGCGGGGAAGTTGTCGGGCGCGAAGGCCGAAGCGATCGCGGCGGCGGCCGAGGTCGCGCCCGAAGCCGAAGCCGACCTGTTGGAGGGTGCGGAGGATGCGCCGCTGGCTGATGTTCGCGAGCAGTGTTTGCGGGCGCGGGCGAAGGATCGCGATGCCGCGCACGCACGGATCCGTAAGGCGCGGGCGTTGAAGGAGTTCATCGACGCGGAGGGCGGCTGGAACGTGGTTGTCCGGGGGCCGGTCGAGGCGGGCGCCGTGTTTCGGGCTGCGCATCGGCCGATCGTCGAGGAGCTGTTCAACGCGGCTAGGGCCGAGGGTCGGCGGGAGCCGTACGAGGCGTACGCGTTCGACGCGTTCATCGAGCTCGCCCGCCGCGCCAACAACCCGACGGCCGAGAACGCCGCGCCGGTCGAGTCGGGTGCAGCACCCGCGAAGACCAAGCCGCCGGCGGCCGGGCCCGTGGGGATCATCCGGATCGATCACACCGCGTTGCGGCGCGGGTGCGTCGAGGGCGACGAGGTCTGCGAGATCGTCGGGCTCGGACCCATCCCGGTGCCGGTCGCGCGCGAGCTGTTGGGCGACGCGATCCTCAAGGTCGTGATCACCCAAGGCGTCGACGTCGCCAACGTCACCCACCTCGGCCGCTCCGCGACGGTCGCGCAGCAAGTGGCGCTGTGGTGGAAGTCGGCCGCGTGCACCGTGTCGGGCTGCACCCGCACCCGGCAACTCCAGAACGACCACCGCTACGAATGGGCCAACACCAAACGCACACGACTCGACGAGCTCGACCCGCTCTGCAAACACCACCACGACCTCAAAACCCGACACAACTGGGCACTCGTCGAAGGCGACGGCCCACGACCCATGGTCCCACCCGACGACCCCCGCCACCCCAGACACAAGCCCGAAGACTTGTGACCTTCGGCCCTTCGGGTGATGAAGCCGGAAGGTCGAACATTTCTGCATGCTTCGGCGCAGATCGTGGCAGTTCGGCAAGGACGCACCTGACGCGTCCGGCCTTCTCCTCGCACCTGCCCGGGCCTGCGAGGCAGCACCATGACGATTCGATCTCGACGACTGGGCCCGACCGGACGGACGATCATCGTGTGTGCGCTGGGCCTGGCCTTGGGCTTGATCCTCGTGACCACGACGGTCGGGAGCATGGCGCGTGAGGACGCGGCCGCACGGGAGCTCGCCAACCGTGCGGTGCCGGCCGAGACCGCATTGCGCGATACATCGACCGCGTCGACCAACAGCCAAGAGCAGTTGATGACCCTTGTCCAGACCCAGGATCCCGTCGCGCGCGCGGCCGCGCTCGCGGGCGCGCAGGCGGCGGGCCAGGTGCGCGACGCGGGGTGGTCGCGGTACCTCCAACATGCGTTGGATCGTCCGGGCGAGCGTGCACTACAGCGCAGTTACGAGATCGCGGCGGCTCGGTCGGTGACGTTGGCGGCCCGTGTGCTCGGTATGAGGCCCTCGGACGCCGCGTACGCGTCGACCCTCGCCAGTGAGCGACGCGAGGCCGAGGACCTCAGGGCCGCGCTCACATCGCTCGAATCGAGGATCTACACGCCGATCATTCGTGGCCGTGCCGCCACGATCGTCTCGGGAATCGATGACACGCGCCGCACTGCGTACTTCATGTTCGGGGTGCTTGCACTCTCGTTCAGCCTCGTCGGCGTATGGCTCATGAGGGGTGCCCGCCGCGATGATCGGCGCATGGTCGCCGACGCGATCGCGATGCAGGCCGAAGCGCGGTACACGCGTCTCGAGACCTCTCTGCAGCGCGCGCTCGAGATGGAACAGACCGAAGAAGCGGCCTACGACGTCATCGCGCAAGCCGCGACGATCGTCGATGCCGACTCGCCGGCAGAGCTGCTCCTCTCCGACTCGAGCCAGGCGCACTTCCGTCAGGTGTTCAGTACGGGTCCCGTCGCGGATGCCGCATGTCGCGTCGGTGTGCCCGCCGAGTGCCCCGCGACGAAGAGCGGACAGACGCAGCGCTTCGAATGCAGCTCGAACCTCGACACGTGCCCGTACCTGCGCGGGCGCACCGACGAGGTGTGGACGATGTGCGTACCGGTCAGCATCGCGGGCCGGACCACGGGCGTGCTCCACGTGCAACGCCCGGCAGAGAGTCCCGGTGCGGAGACCGCCCGCGGGTGGGAGCTGATCGCGCGGAAGGCCGGCGATCGCATCGGAATGCTGCGGGCATTCGCACGATCGGAGACACAGGCGCACACGGACCCGCTCACCGGGCTGCTCAACCGGCGGAGCCTCGAAGCGCGCGCACACGATTTCACCGACGAAGGTCTCGCGTTTGCCGTCGCCTACGGCGATCTCGACCAGTTCAAGCTCCTCAACGACGTGCACGGTCATGACACCGGCGACCGGGCCCTGCGGCTCTTCGCCCGGGTACTGCGCGACAGCGTCCGCCCGAGCGACATTCCGGCGCGTTACGGCGGCGAGGAGTTCGTGACGGTCCTGCCCGACTGCCCGCTCGACAAGGCGGTCGTCGTCATCGAGCGCATCCGTGCCCGGCTCGCGGCCGAGCTGGAGGGCGGCACGGTGCCGCCCTTCACGGTCAGCTTCGGGCTCGCCGCGTCGGAGCCCGGGGTCACATTCGGCGAAACGGTCGACGCCGCCGACCAGGCGCTCCTCCGCGCGAAGCGCGAAGGCCGTGACCGCATCGTCGTCGCCGGTTCCGAACCGGCGGAAGACACGCCCTCCACGATTGCGCCGTCCGAGCCCGAGTCGACGGGCGCGATCCCACCGGCGACGTGACCCCGAACCCGCGCCTCTTGATGCCGGCCTTCGACGACATCGACGTGTTCGAGTCGAGCGTGGTGGGCATGGTCGTGACCGACGCCACCGGGCGCTTTCGTCGTGTCAACGCGGCGTTCTGCGATCTCGTGGGTCGTTCCCGAGATGCGCTGGTCGCGACCACGTTCGCCGCACTGACGAGCCCCGACGACGTCGCGCCGAGCAAATCCGTGATGCGGGACCTGTTGGGCAAGGTCGTCGAGACGGCCTCGTTCGACAAGCACTACCTGCGCCCCGACGGCACATTGGTGTCGGTCGAGATGTACATCCGCGCGCTGACCGATCGGCGCGGCGAGGTCGTGGGCTTCTTGACGCAGGCCATCGACATCAGCGCCCGCGAGCGTGCCGAAGCGATGGTGGAGGCCGAGCGCCGGCGGCTCGAGGAGGCGCAGGAGATCGCGGGCCTGGGCAGCTTCGAGCAAGACACAGAGACGTTGGCGATCCGTCCTTCCCGGCAGCTGTGTCGACTCCTCGGGGTGCCGGTCGTGGACAAGTTCGACGTCACAACCCTTTTGGAGCGCGTGCATCCCGACGACCGGAGCGCGCTCGTGACGGCCATCCGCGCCTGCGCCGAGGCCGGGACGCCGGCCGATCTCGCGCACCGGCTGGTTTGGCCGGACGGGACGATTCGGTGGGTACAGGCGCGAGCTGCGCGTACGGTCGCCGCGAACGGCCGGCCGCGCGTCCTCGGAACCGCGCTGGACATCACCGCCCGCAAGAAGGCCGAGGACGACCTCGATTTCCAGATGTTGCACGACCCGCTGACCGGACTGGCCAACCGGACTCTGTTTCTCAACCAGCTGGACGACGCGCTGCGTCGGGCCGAGCCCGGGACGGATCCGATCTCGGTCCTGCTGCTCGACGTCGACGACTTCAAATTGGTCAACGACGCGCTCGGTCACGCCTTGGGCGACGAGCTCCTGATCGCCTTGTCCCGTCGCCTCGCGTCCGTGATGCGCGCCGGCGACACGCTCGCCCGACTCGGTGGTGACGAATTCGCGATGCTCCTCGCGAGCGGCGTCGTGTCCAGGGCCGCGGAGGCCGTCGCGCAACGCATCAACCGTCAGCTCGCGTCGCCGTTTCACATCGCCGGCACCGAGATGACCGTGAGCGTCAGCATGGGCATCGCGCTCGGTCGACCTTTGCACGATGACTCCGAGGACCTGCTACGCGACGCGGACCTGGCGATGTATCTGGCCAAGCAGGGCGGCAAGGCACGCGTCGAGATAGCTCGCCCACGAATGCAGGAGGAGGCCCTGAGACATCTCGAGATCGTCAACGATCTGCGGCATGCGCTCGATGGTGGCGAGCTCGAGGTCTTCTACCAGGCAATCGTGAACGTCGACGACTCGACGCCGGCCGGCGTCGAAGCGTTGATCCGTTGGCACGATCCGCGCCGCGGGCTGGTGGCCCCTTCCGAGTTCATCGCGATCGCGGAGTCGACCGGGCTGATCGTCCCGATCGGCGACTGGGTCCTGGACGAGGCTTGCCGGCAGACCCAAGCGTGGCGCCGAGCCGGGACCGTCGCCGACGACTTCTACGTGAGTGTCAACCTGTCACCCCGCCAACTCGCCGAGCCCGGTCTCGTCGACGACGTCGCCCGGGCGCTGCGCCGTTCCGGGCTTCCACCGCGAGCGTTGGTGCTGGAGATCACCGAGAGCACGCTCATGCTCGACTTCGACGAAGGGCTCGCGCGCTTGCGGCTCCTCAAGGACCTCGGGCTCAGGATCGCGCTGGACGACTACGGCACCGGCTACTCGTCGTTGAACCGGCTGGGGAAGTTGCCGGTCGACATCGTCAAGATCGACAAGTCCTTCGTCGACCAGGTCGACGTCAGCAGGGAGGGGCGAGCGCTCGTCCAAAGCATCATCGACGTCGCCAAGGCTCTCGGGATGAAGTCGATCGCCGAGGGAGTCGAACGACCGGACGAGCGTGCCGCACTCGCAGAGCTCGGATGCGACTACATCCAGGGCTATTTGTTCGCGAAGCCGGCGCCACCCGAGGAAACCACGGACACATTCCGCCGCCTGGCGCCGTCTCCGGGGTGAGTGTCTCAGCCCTGGAGGATGATCCGACCGTGGCTACTGGAGAGACCCTCACCATTGATTGCGGCGACTGCGTGATGGCGGGAACCGACACGTGTGACGACTGCATCGTCTCGTTCATCGTGAACCGCGAGCCGGGCGACGCGGTCGTGGTCGACGCGGCAGAAGAGCGCGCATTGCGGAACCTGAGTGAGGGCGGTCTGGTGCCCCGGCTGCGCCATGCCTCCCGACCTGCGTAGCCGAGTTCGTAGCGAGCGGAGCGGTCGGTGGGGTAGCGGCGCGTGGCCGCTGCCTCTACCGGTCGGCTTTGGCGAAGTTGAGGAGGTCGATCGCGCCGGTGCCCGAGGCCTTGATCCCGCGGGCCTGGATGCTGACGTCCCAGCCTTCGGCTTGGGCGCGCAGCGCCCCGACGGTGCAGTTCTCTCTGCCGCCGAGGGTCGTGAACGGATCGAACTTGTAGTGCCGCATCGCGTTCGCGTGCGTGATCTTGTCGATGTCCTCGTCGGAGCAGTTCGACGCCTGCATCTGCTTCCACACAGCTTCGGGCGACTGCGGCCAGCTCGAGTCGGAGTGGGGGTAGTCGCACTCCCAGCAGATCATGTCGATGTTCATCTTGTGGCGCATGTCGACGCCCACGGGGTCGTCGATCCAGCAACAGATGACCTGCTCGTCCATGATCTTGGCCGGTGTGCGGTCGCCGCGGTCCATGCCGGTCCAGAAGCGGTGCCGGTCGTACGTGTAGTCGATGCGCTCGCGGAAATAGGGGATCCAGCCGATCCCGCCTTCGCTCAGCGCGTACTTCAGCTTCGGGAACATCGTCGGCACCTTCGACCACACGAAGTCGGCCGCGGCCTGCACGATGTTGATCGGCGAGAGCGTGATCAGCACGTCCATGGGTGCATCGTCGGCCGTGATCACCATCTTCGAAGACGACCCGATGTGCACGTTCACGACCGTGCCGAGCTCCTCGCAGGTCGCGAAGAACTTGTCCCAGTGCCCCGAGTGGATGCTCGGGTACCCGAGATGCACCGGATTCTCCGAGAACGTCACCGCGAAGCAGCCCTTCTCGGCGACGCGGCGCACTTCTTCGGCCATCTTGTCGACGTCCCACATCATCGGGATCGCGAGCGGGATGAAGCGGCCGGGATACGCGCCGCACCAACTCTCGATGTGCCAGTCGTTGTAGGCGCGCACGAGCTCGGTCGCGAGCGGCTCGTCCTTCAACGCGGCGCGTGCAAAGAGTTGACCGCAGAACTGGGGGAACGACGGGAAGCACATGGATCCGAGGATCCCGTTGGCGTTCATGTCCTTCACGCGGTCGTGGATGTCGTAGCAACCCGTGCGCATGTCGTCGAACGACTGCGGGTCCATCGCGTACTCCTCGGGCGGGCGGCCCGCGACCGCGTTCAGCCCGATGTTGGGCAGCTCGGCGCCCATGAACTGCCACACGTCGATCCCGCTGTCCTTGCGCACCAGCTTGGGCGCGACCTCGGCGTGCTTACCGGTCAGGCGGCCTTCGAACAGGTCGGGCGGCTCCACCACGTGATCGTCGACACTGACCAGCACCATGTCTTCGAGCCGCATTGCGTCCCCTTCCGGCAACCTGACGTTGCTGTCAGTCTAGGTCTCGGTCGTGGCGGGGCCAGGCGCAGATCCGCAGGCCCGGGCCGTGCGCGAGCCGGCACGGGCGATAGAGGGCCGGAGGTCGCAGCCGCATGATCGTGTCAGTCCCACACAACCGGGAGATGGTTGGGCGCGCGGAACACCGCGCCGGTGATGAAGGGCGCCTCGGCGTCGGGGTCGAGCCGCACGTTGGGCAGGCGATCGAGGATCTGGGTCAATGCCACCCGGGTCTCCATGCGGGCGAGGTGTAGGCCCAGGCACATGTGCGGGCCCCACGCGAACGCGATGTGCTGGCGGGGCGGCCGGAACATGTCGAAGTTCTCGGCGTTGTCCCAGTACCGCTCGTCGTGGTTGGCCGAGCCGATGTTCACTGCCACCACCGAACCCGCCGGTACGGGCATGCCCTCCACCACCGTGTCGCGGGTCGCGGTGCGCATGATGCCGAGCAGCGGGGGCTCCCAGCGCAGGCCTTCCTCGATCGCCTGGTTCATCAGGTTGCGATCGGCGCACAGCGCGTCGAGTTGGTCCGGGTTGGTCAACAGCCCGTAGAGCAGGTTGCTCGAGGAGCGGTACGTGGTCTCCGCGCCGGCCGGCAACAGCAGCCGCAGGAACGAGCAGATCTGCGCGTCGTCGAGCCGTTCGCCGTCGAGCTCGGCCTGCACGAGCACCGAGATCACGTCGTCGGAGGGGTGCAGGCGGCGGTCGGCGATGATCGCGCAGAAGTACTCGTACAGCGCGTTCGACGCGGCGATCGCGCGGTCGAACTCGAAGCCGGCGCTGATCATCTCGACGGCCTGGCGGTGGAAGGCGGGCAGGTCTTCGCGCGGCAGGCCGAGCATGCGTGCGATCACCAGCACCGGGAACGGGAACGTCAGGCTGCGTACGAGGTCGCCGCGCTTGTCGTCGACGATCTCGTCGAGCATCTCGTCGACGACGCCGCGCACGAGGTCGCGTTCCCACGTCTCCATCGCCTTGCGGCTGAACGCCTGCTGCACGAGCCCGCGGTGCGTGTGGTGCTCGGGCTCGTCCATCTCGAGGATCGAATGCCCGAACACCGGGCCCATGATGTCGGCGTAGCCGGCCGACGAGAACGTGTCGCCGTCCTTCAACACCTGCTGCACCGCGTCGAACCCGTAGGCGGTGAAGACGGGGACGTCGTCGGGGAGGCCCTGGTCGAGGAGCTCGACCTCGCCGAACTCCTCGTTCATCATGTCGGCGAAGTCTTCGCGCTTGATCGGGTGCTCGCTGCGCACGAGTGCGAACATCGGGTAGGGGTTCTCCACCACTCCGATGCCGGCGCTGCGGTTGAACTCCTCGAAGGGGTCGTAGTCGTCTTGCTCCGAGTGCTCGTTCCGTTGTTGACGGGCGTCGAACATGCCCCCGAGGCTGTCGGCGAAGGAGGAGGCGGCGGGTTCGTTCGATTCGGCAGTCGACACGTTGGGCTCCCCGGGTCACTGACGCTGGTGTCAGGTCCGACGTTACTCCCGCCGTCGGGCGGGGATCGTCGGCCGGCCGGTAGCGTGCGCGCCGCTGGGAAGCCGCTGCGAGGAGCGTCGGATGTCAGGTCATGTGAGCGCGGATCAGGTGTGGTTCGGATTGTTGGTCCTGCGCGTCTCGGTCGGCGTGACGATGGTGGCCCACGGCTACAACCACATCTACCGGGGCGGCAAGATCAAGGGAACGGCGGGCTGGTTCGCGAGCCTGGGCATGCAACCCGGGATCCTGCACGCCTGGCTGGCGAGCATCACCGAGCTCGCGGCCGGCGCGGGCCTCATCTTCGGGCTGCTCACGCCCCTGGCCGCGGGCGCCATCGTCGGCACGCTCGCCGTCGCTTTCATCACGAACCACCGCAAGGCCGGGTTCTTCGTGTTCCGCCGGCCCACCGAGGGGTGGGAGTACCTGATGAACCTCATCGCGGCGTGCGTCGCGATCGGGTGCGTCGGACCGGGCAACTGGTCGCTCGACAACGCCATCAACTTCGAGCCGCACGGCTGGTGGGGCCTGATCATCGTCCTCGTGATCGGCGTGGGCGGGGCGGCCGGACTGCTCGCGGTGTTCTGGCGGCCCGCGCCCGCGGCTCCGAGTTAGCGGGCACGGCGCCGCGTCCCCCACATGATCAACCTGGAGCACGTCGGCAAGACCTTCCCGGGGCAGGCCGCCCCGGCGGTGGGCGACCTGAGTCTCGAGGTGCTCGAGGGCGAGATCGCCGTGCTCATCGGCCCGTCCGGGTGTGGCAAGTCCACGACGCTGCGCATGATCAACCGGCTGATCGAACCGAGCTCGGGCCGGATCACGGTGGCCGGCAAAGACGTCGCCGAGCAGAAGCCGCACGAGCTGCGGCTCGCGATCGGATACGTCATCCAACAGGTCGGGTTGTTCCCGCACCGCACGATCGCACGCAACATCGCGACGGTTCCCGAGCTCCTCGGCTGGGACCGCGCCCGGATCAGCACGCGGGTCGAGGAGCTGATGGAGCTCGTCGGTCTCGAAGGCGAGTTGGCCGGGCGTTACCCGGCCGAGCTGTCGGGCGGACAGCAGCAGCGCGTCGGCGTCGCGCGCGCGCTCGCGGCCGATCCGCCGGTGCTGTTGATGGACGAGCCGTTCGGCGCGGTCGATCCGATCGTGCGCCTGCGCTTGCAGGAAGAGCTCCTGAACCTGCAGCGCCGCCTGCACAAGACGATCGTGTTCGTCACGCACGACATCGACGAAGCGATCCGTCTCGGCGACCGTATGGCGGTCCTCAACGTCGGGGGAGTGCTCGAGCAGTACGCGCCGCCGGTCGACGTGCTCGCGGCGCCTTCCGGTCCGTTCGTGCTCGAGTTCCTCGGCGCCGATCGGGGGCTCAAGCGGCTGGCGCTGATCCCGGTGTCGGCGGCCGAGCTCGAACCCGGCCCGGCCGTGGAGCAGTCGGCCTCGATTGCGCACGCGCGTGCCATGATGGCGCGTGACCGGGTCGACTGGGTCGCGGTGCTCGACGACGGTCGCGTCCGCGGCTGGATCACGGCGGCGTCGCTCGACGGGCAGGAACGCCTCGACCAGATCGAGCCGACCCCGTTCGCAGTGACGGTGCACCCCTCCGACTCGTTGCGCCACGCTCTCGACGCGCTGGTGAGCTCCCCGACGCAGGTGGTGATCGTCGTCGACGCCGACGACCGCTATCTCGGCCTGCTCGACGTCGCCCGCATCGGGAAGGGACTCGAGACGTGAGCGCGCTGGTCGCGAGCCAGCCGCTCATCCGGTGGAGCTGGATCGGTGACCACCTCGGAGAGATCCGCACCGCGCTCGTGCAGCACCTCGAGCTCACCTTCGTCGCGGTCGGCGTGGGTCTCGTGTTGTCGGCGGTCCTCGCCGCGGTCGCGATCCGGTTCCGCATCACGTACCAACCGATCAACGCGGTCACCGGCATCATGTACGCGATCCCGAGCCTCGCGTTGTTCATCCTGCTCACGCCGATCACCGGCCTCACGAAGCTCACCGCCGAGATCGCGCTCGTGAGCTACACGTTGCAGATCCTGTTCCGCAGCATCGTCGCGGGCATCGACAGCGTGCCGGCCTCGGTGCGCGAGTCGGCGCAGGCGATGGGCTACACGCGGTGGCAGCAGCGATGGAGGGTCGAGATCCCGCTCGCGCTGCCGGTGATGGTCAGCGGGCTGCGGATCGCGACGGTCACCACCGTGGGGCTCGTGCCGATCTCGGGCATCCTCGGCTCCGACCAGGGCGGCCTCGGTACGTTCATCTTCGACGGCCTGAACCGGGGCTTCAACACGCCGATCTTCGTCGGCGCGACGTTCACAGTCCTGTTGGCCGTGGCGCTCGACGTGTTGCTGGTTCGCACCCAGCGACTGCTCACGCCGTGGACGCGCCGAGTACGCGCCACATGAGCGCGTTGCACCAACTCTTCGTATGGTTCAACGACCCCGCCAACTGGCAGGGCGGCAACGGCGTGCCCGAACGCGTCCTCCAACACTTGTGGTTGTGGGCGTGGTCGATGGCGATCGCCGGTGTGATCGGTGTGACGGGCGGATTGCTGTTGGGCCGGAGCCGCCGCTCGGGCACCGTGACCATCAACGTCGCCAACATCGGGCGCGCCATCCCGTCGTTCGCGGTGATCGTGATCGGGGTGATCTGGCTCGGCCTCGGCAACACGCCGGTCGTGATCGCGCTCGTGCTGCTCGCGGTCCCGCCCATCTTCACCTTCGCGTTCACCGGCGTACGCGAGGTCGACCCCGCCACCGTCGAATCGGCGCGGGGCATGGGCATGACCGAAGCGCGCATCCTGCGCTCGGTGCAGGTCCCGCTCGCAATGCCGCTGATCCTCAACGGGATCCGGTTGAGCTCCGCGGCCGTGCTCGCCACCGCGCCGCTCGCCGCGCTCGTCGGCAGCGGCGGGCTCGGGCGGTACGTGATCGACGGCTTCGCGATCCGGGACTACGCCGAGGTCGGTGCGGGTGTCACGCTCGTGGTCGCGCTCGTCGTGGTCAACGAGCTGCTCTTCGCGTGGCTCGCCCGCCTCACCTCGCCGGGGAAGCGGCGGCGCCCGCGGGTGTCCGGCGCGTTCGCCAGGATGACGCCGGGGTGAATTCCTGATAAGAACGGTCTGGTTTCCGGCGCGATCCCCCCACCCCTCATCGCCGGACCGGCGAAAGGACATCTTCAGTGCGTACCCCCACTCGTCCCTTGCGGGCGGTCGCGCTCGCCGCGTGCCTCGCGATCGCGCTGGCCGCATGTGGCAGCTCCGGGAGCAGCGGCAGCAATACCAACAACACGACCACGCCGACTTCGGCCGGCGCGGCGGCAACGATCGCCTCGAAGCTCGTGTTCGGCGCCGGTCCCGAGTGCCCGACCCGTCCGTACTGCGAGATCGGCCTCGAGAAGACGTACGGCCTGCACTTCAAGTCGTTCAAGACGCTCGACTCCGGCGGGCCGCTCACCGTCGCCGCGCTCAAGAGCGGCTCGATCCAGATCGGGTTGCTGTTCACCACCGACGGCTCGATCGCCGCGAACAGCTGGGTGCTGTTGAAGGACGACAAGAACCTCCAGCCCGCCGACAACGTGACGCCCGTGCTCAACAACAAGATCACGACTGCGTACGGCAAGCCGCTCGCCGATCTCGTCAACGCGGTGAGCGCCAAGATCACCACCGACGTGCTCACGAGCCTCAACAAGCAGGCCGTCGTCGACCAGAAGGATCCCGACGACGTCGCCAAGGCGTGGTTGCAGTCGAGTGGGCTGAGCGGGCCGTCGGCCCCGGTGGCGAAGTCCGGCCCGACGATCACCGTTGGCTCCGCGAACTTCACCGAAGACGAGACGTTGGCCGACATCTACGCCGACATGCTCCAGGCCAACGGCTATCCGGTGAAGAAGAAGCTGAACATCGGGAGCCGCGAGATCTACGTGCCCGAGCTGAAGAAGGGCGATGTCTCGTTCATCCCCGACTACGCCGGCTCGTTGCTGACGTACCTCGACCCGACGAAGCCCGCGACCACGAGCCCGGAGACGAACTCGACCGAGCTCGCGACGGTGTTGAAGCCGTTGGGCCTGACTGCGCTCACGTCGTCGTCCGCGCAGGACATCAACGGGTTCGTCGTGACCAAGGCGACGGCCGCGAAGTACGGCCTCGTGAACCTCTCCGACCTCGCCAAGCCCGCTAGTTGAGCACCAGGTGACGTAACTGGGTCCACCCGCGCAGATTCCCGGCCGGCACGCAGCCGGGATCTGCCGGCGTGGCCACGTGCTCGAGCGGTGACGCGTGCGCGGGTTGCGCGTCGACGAACCGCGCGTACAGGCGCAGGTCGTCGTCGAGGTCGCGGCGCCCGGCGTGATTGAGATACGACACCCGCCCGCACCGGGCCGCCGAGATCCGGCGCAGCACCTCACGGTCGGAGACCTCCGCCCGGTCGGCGTCGGTGACGAACGGAAGGTGCCAGTCGCCCGGCGCCACCGGTGACGGCGTCGACGCCTCGAACGCGACCCGCATGGCGTCGGCCACGATCCGGATCTCGGGTTGGGCCAGCGGTGAGCACCGCTGCGACCAGAAACCGTCCCAGTCGGTCGCGGTGACGATCACCGTGTGCCACATGAACGGCTCGAGCACCCGGTTCACGATTTGCTTGTGCACCCCGAGGTCGACGAGTCGTCGCGCCGACTCCACGGCCGCGTCGCGCGCGTCGAGCCAAGCCGCGCGCGCGGCGTCGAGCGCCGCGCCTTCCAACGGCGGGCCCGCCTGCATCCCCGCTTGCTTGCCCCCGAACTCCACCGGCATCGCCGGATCGTCGAGCACCCGTTCGATCTGACGCGCCACCGGGATCGCCCGGCTCGACGCGCTGTTGCGGCTGAAGACGCGATGCGTGTTCAGCTCGGCCAGCATGAACCGGTGCATCGTCGCTTCGACGGTCGTCACCCGCGCGCCGTCGGCGCTCACCGAATCTGCGACTACTCGTGCGTGTGGTCCGCCCATGCCGAGAGTCTGCGCGCGGGTGACGGCGGCCGGCGCGGATGGCCCCCCACGAGGGCAAATGCCCGGAGCTCAGCCGCAGATCGCGACGTCGTGACCGTCGATCACGAGCACCTCACCGTCACGCAACGTGCGGTGGGGCACCCCGGTGGCCCGGTAGTGCGCGGCGACCCGGCCGCATGCCTCGCTCTCGGGGTGATCGGGTGAGTCGAAGTGCGGCACGATCGCGTGATCGAGCACACCGAGGCCGTCCCAGATCGGCCGGTCGCCGTAGACCTGCGTGACGGCCTCGGGATCGTCGACGATCTCGAGGCCACGCAGGCTCGGGATGAGCACGCACACGCCCGCGCTGTATCCGCCGTAGACCGCGGCGTCGGCGCGGAGCATCCGGATCAGCTCGCGGTCGGCGCGACTGCGCGCGAGCGCGTCGCGGAGAACGAAGGTGTTCCCGCCGCGGACCCAGATCGTGCCGAAGCGACGGAGGTCCGCGGCGAGCGGTGCGGAATCCGCGAAGTAACGCCGAAGATCGATCTCCTCGGCGACGAATCCGATCGCCGCCAGCGCGTCGAGCTCCCGCGCGACGGCTTGCTCGCGCACTTCGTCGGAGGCGCCGTCCATCGAATTCGCGATGACCGCGACGCGATCGTCTCCGCGAGCCATCGCAACGAGGTGCTCCGGACAGTTGCCGATGCGGAACGACGAGAGATACAGGCGCATCCCGCCCTCAGCCGGGAGGAGCGAACTGGTCGAGGATCGCGGCGAAGAGCGGTTCGAGCGCCGCAGTGCGGAGCTCCGACTGGTTGCGGAACGCAGTGAGCGTGAGCGCGGAGTCGGGGTCGTGCAGCACGATGCTTCCCCAGTAGCCCGAATGCGTCCACCAGGTGCGCCCGGCGACCTCGCGGCGGAACAGTCCGAGGCCGGCGTTGCCGTGGCTCTCGGTGCTCGGCGCGAGCGGCGAGAGCATCATGGCCAGCGTCGTGGGCTCGACGATCTCGCCGTTGAAGAGCGCCCGCCACCACGTCGTGAGGTCGGCGACGTTCGACACGAGCCCGCCGCCGCCGTAGAGATCGATCGAGCAGTCGACGTGCTCCCAGTCGTCGCCGCCGAGCTGGACGCGAGCGCGAGGTGGTTCGGGATCGGGCGGCGCCTCGAACCGTTCCCACCACGTGTTCACGAGGCCCAGCTCGTCGAGGCGGCACAGCTGCCGGACCGCCACGGCGAGGGACGCGCCCGTCACGTGCTCGACGAGCCGGCCGAGCACGACGTATCCGGTGTCGGTGTAGCGCATCCCGCCGCCGGGTTCGTGCGCGGGCGCGAATCGCTTCACCGAGAATTCGATCTGTTCGTACGCCGTCCAGTGGTGCGCCGGGTCGCGCGCGACGGCGGCGAGGAACGGAGTCGCGGCGCCGTCGTGACCGACGGTGTCGTGGCTCGCGATCCCGCTCGTGTGCTGGAGCAGCATCCGCGTCGTGATCTCACCGAGGTCGTAACGGCGTTCGAGCAGCTCGCGAACGTCGTCGGGGAGCAGGCCGCCGATCGGGCGGTCGAGCGCGAAACGGCCTCGCTCCACGAGTCGCATCGTCGCGGCCGCAACGAACGTCTTGGTGTTCGACGCGATCCGGAAGCAGTGCGCGGCGGTGATCGGCTCGCGGTGCTCGGCGTCGGCGAAACCGGCGTGCAAGACCCGTTCGCCGTTCGGGTCGCGGACTGCGACGACGATGCCGGGGACGCTCGGGTGCTCGGCCAGCCACGCCGAGAGCAGCTCGTCGGCGGGGGCAGCACCGGTGAAGATCTGCGCCCACGTGTTTGCGTCTTCCGGGTAGAACCAGCGCTCGAGCTGTTGGCCGTCGCGGTAGTGGAAGATGCTGACGACGCGGGTCTCGACGTCGACCTCGGGCCGGCGGGCGCCCATGATGCTGAGCGCGCACACGTGCTCGTCGTTCCCGAACACGTCGTGCTCGGTGAGCCAGAATCCCAGGTCGCGGACCCGGCCCAGCCATGCGAGGAGCGCGTCTCTTCCGCGGATGTCGCCGGCGAGCGGATGGTCGCCGGGAACGTGCCATACGACGTCGGGCGCGATCAGCGCCTCGAGCTCCGACTGGTTGCCGGTGCGGAATGCATCGGCGGCCCGACGGTACGCGGTGGCATTCGGATGCTCGCTGACCACGCTCGACACAGTAGGGGCGAAAATCGCGGCAACGCCCGTCCCCACGAGCAAACATTGCCGGATGGAACTTCGGGCGGCCACCGCGCACGACGCGGAAGTCATCGCCGGCCTGCACGCCGACAGCTGGCGGCGGAACTATCGCGGCGCCTTCCTCGACTCGTTTCTCGACGGCGACGTGTTCGCCGATCGGGTCACCGTCTGGCGCGAGCGGCTCGCGAAGCCCGATCCGGCCGCGTTCACGATCGTGGCCGACCACGACGGTGACGTCGTCGGGTTCTCGTATACCAAGCTCGACGACGACCCGCGGTGGGGCGCCTTGCTCGACAACCTGCACGTCACCCACGCGCGCAAGCGTGGTGGAATCGGCACGCGACTCGTCGCCGAGACCGCACGCGAGCTGCGCGCCCGGGCACCGGAGTCGGGTCTGTACCTGTTCGTGCTCGCGCAGAACACTGCGGCCCAGGCGTTCTATGCGGCGCGCGGCGGTGTCGAGGTCGACCGAACGGTGCGGGGACCGTTCCCCGGCGGTGGCACCGCGCCTTCGCTGCGCATCGCGTGGCCCGATCCATCGGTGTTGCTCACGCCCGACTGAACGCGGTGGCGACCTGGTGACCCAAGTAGCTCATTCGACGGGAGTCAGACGCATCTCCTGCGCGACCGAGACGACCACACGCCCGTCGCGATCGCGCATCGCGCCGCGCAGCAGGCCGCGACCGCCCGCGTTCACCAGCGAGTGCACGTCGTAGAACAGCCAGTCGTCGGCGCGGGCCGCGCGGTGGAACCAGACCGCGTGGTCGAGACTGACCATGCCCTGCGTGTCGCCGTCGAGGTGCAGCGGCCGGCCGCCGATGCCGGTCCAGTCACTCGCGAAGCCGAGCAGTGCGGTGTGCAGGTGCTGGTCGTCGGGGAGCTCGGCCGGCACGCGGAACCACATGCGATGGGTCGAGTCGCGGGTGCCATCGGCCGCGGCCGGTGTCGGACCGAGATGGCCCGCGACCCACGGTCCCGGTCCGGCTTCGATCGCGAGCCCCTCCGGCGGGGGAATTTCGGCGCGCGCGGGGAGGTCGTAGACGTAGCCGTCGGAGTCGGCGCTGAACGAGCACGTCAGGTCGAGGGTCGGCTTGCCGTCCTGGGCGCCCTGGACCCGAAGGGTGTTGTAGCTGCGGCCGTCTCGAATGGGTCGCACGTGGTACGAGATCGGGTGCGACGAAACGACGGGGCGCAGGAAGTATGCGTGCATCGAGTGCAGCCGGCGGCCGGCGGGCGGGTTGCGAGTCGCGGCCATGATCGCCTGCGCGATCACGAATCCGCCGAAGAGGTACTCACCGAACCAGTCGGGCGTGTCGCCGACCCACGTGTCGTCGGCGCCGGGCTGCACGGTCAGGAACTCGAGGGTCTCGGCCAGCACCGCGCTGACGTCGAAGGAGTCGCGTGGCGGGCTCATCAGCGGCCGGTGTTCCCGTCGGCGAGCTCACGCAGGATGTCGGCGTGGCCCGCGTGGCGGGCGGTCTCCTCGAGCAGGTGCATCAACACCCAGCGGAGATTCACCGGCGATTCGTTGCCGACGTTCCGGCACGACGCTTCGAGGTCGGGCGCGGCGGCGACGATCGCGTCGACCCGGGCCCAGGTCGCGACGTAGTTGTCGACCGCGGCCGCGAGCGTCTCGCCCGGCTGCACGGAGTCGTCGCGTGGCGGCACCTGCTCGCCCGCGTAGCGCACGACGATCCAGGTGATCTCCGCGCCCGCCATGTGCTTCGTCAGCCACAGCAACGACGTGCCGCTGCCGACCGGTGACCGCCGGGCCGCGTCGTCGTCGACGCCCGTCACCTTGCGCACGAGTGAATCGCGCTGGTACTGCAGGAGCGCGAGCAACGTCTCTCGCTCGCCGGCGACGAGGCGGGGCGGCTTCTGGTCGGGCACGCGGCCAATCGTACGATCCCGCGAGCGCGGTCGGTCAGACTTTTTCGGCTCGCGTCGCCGGCCGTAGTGTGCGGCCATGCATGACTCGGTAACCGTGCACATGGCTGCGCCGCCGGAGCGGATCTGGGAGTTGGTGAGCGACGTCACCAAGATCGGGCGGTACAGCCCGGAGACCTTCGAGGCCGAGTGGGTCGACGGCGCGACCGGGCCGGCAGTGGGTGCAAAGTTCCGCGGCCACGTGAAACGCAATCGCAAGTTCCCCATCTACTGGACGACGTGCACGGTGCTCGCGTGCGATCCGGGTCGTGAGTTCGGCTTCGGGGTGGGTCCGGCCGACAAGCCGCTGAACGTCTGGCGCTACCGGCTCGAGCCCAACGGCGACGGCACCGACGTGACCGAATCGTTCGAGCTCGCGAGCACCCCACCCCTGCGCCTCTACTGGGCGTTGTTCGGCTGGTCGCGCGGGCGCACCAACCGCAACGGCATGCGCACGACCCTCGAACGCGTGAAGGCCGAGGTGGAGTCGGACTAGGGCTCGATCTCCCGGATGCGTTCGATGACGGGCGCGAACGCGTCGATGCTGCGGACGCTGAAGTAGGAGATGCCCCAACGGTCGCGGCACGCGAGCAGGTGCTCGGCGATCTCGTCGTGCGTGCCGATCGCGAGAAACGGCGACGTCAGCGCATCGGCCACGGTCAGCCCTTCGATGCGATCGACCAGTTGTTCGGCCGCCGCGGTGCGATCGTCGGTCACGATCGTCGCCTGCACCAACACGTTGAGCTCGGGCGGGACGGCGCGACCCGCGGCCGCGGCCGCATCGCGAATGAGCGCGACCGTGCGGTCGAGGCGCTCGGCCTCCCAGCGCGCCTCGTGCCGCTGTCCGTCGTCGAGCGTACGACCGAGCATCGTCACACCGATCGTGTCGGCGTGTCGGGCGGCGTGGGAGAGTGCACGCGCGCCGTTGACGCCGACCAGGATCGGGAGCCGTTCCTGGCGGGCGCGCATCGTGCGGGCGTCTTCCAACTGGTAGTAGCGGCCGGCGTAGGTGACCGCGTCGCCGGCGAGGAGCGCGCGCAGGATCTCGACCGCTTCGGCCATCCGGGCCTTGCGCTCGGCCGGAGGATCGAACGCCATCCCGATCGCCCGGTACTCCGTGAAGGAGTGACCGGCGCCGAGCCCGAGCTCGACGCGCCCGCCGCTGAAGTGGTCGATCGCGGCGATCTCTCGCGCCAGCTGCACCGGATGGCGAAAGTCGTTGTTGAGCACGAGGGTCCCGACCCGCACGCGCGTCGTCGCGGCGGCCATCGCGCCGAGCAGCGCGAGCGGCGCCCACGAGCTCCCGACGTGGTCGGCCGCCTGCACGATGTCGAAGCCGGCGGCTTCCGCCTGCCGCACCTGGGCGCGCAGCGCGTCGGCGGCTTCGGTGGCGGTGACCTGGAAGCCGAACCGAAACCGCGGCACGGCTACCGATCCGCCGGCCACTCGAGCACGGTCAGTCGCGGCCAGAGCTCCACCCACCGCGCGGCCTTGGTCTCGTAGGTCGAGCGGGGCGCGACCCCGGGGTTCGGTCGCAACACGAAATCGAACAGGTCGTCGAAGCCGTACGGTGCGTACACGTGCGGGCGGCCGTCGACCAGCCGGATGCCGAGGCTGCAGGCGGTCGCGGCGAAGCTGTCGATGGCGGCCTCGCAGCTCTTGTACGGGTCGCACGGGATCCCGAAATGGTCTTCGTACCAGAGGTGGACCCGCGCCTCGTTGCGAACCTCGACCTCGCCGCCGCAGCCGGCGAACGCGTCGGCGGCGCGGACGATCACGTCGTTCTCGGCGTCCCACGACAGATCGGAGTCGTCGAAGTAGATGAGGTCGTAGTCCCGGATGCCGCGTGTCGGCTCGACCCCTTCGAGGACGTTCCACACGGTTTGGAAGAGACAGCCCGCGGCCAGATACCAGTCCGGCAACGACAGCGCGTCGGCTCGCGCGAGGACCTCGCCCACGACGGGGTTGTGTTGCACGAGGGCCAGGAACTCGTCGACGGTCGCCGGCATGTTCGTCAGTCCGGCTCGCGGCCGGTCCACGTGGCGGCCACCGCGAGCAGCTTGTCGCCGTCGGGATCGCGCAGGAACTTCATGTACAAGCCGGTCGAGACGCGCTCGAGGAACGCCCACTGCCAGATCGCCCGGCTGTCGACGCCGCTGATCCGGCTCAGCTGCGCGCACCATTCGAGGCCGACCTCGGCCGCGTCGCGAGCGAGCAGCTCGTCGCTCCAGTCGCGCAACGGGATCGCAAGGTCGTGCGCGGGCTCCGAGAGCATCCCGTCGGGATCGATCAGCTTGAACTCGCCGTGCGCACCGCCGCCGCGCACCGCCTCCAACACGTTCGCCGGATGGGCGTCGCCGTGGATCAACACCGCGGTCGCGGCGTCGAACGCCTTGCTCCGCGCGTGCGCATAGTCGATCGCCTGTTCCACGGTCGCGCGCGGGCACGGCTGACCGAGCCGTTCCCACCGCGCGACGATCGCCTGCGCGACGTACCGTGCTTGCTCGCGCCCGGTGCGCGTCGGCGGGAGGTGAGCGGGGCGGCGCCAGCTCTGGCCGAGCGTCGTCGCGACGATCTCGATCTGCGTCTCGACCGGGAGATCGAGCTCGTCGAGCGACCGTCCGAGCCGCTCCTGGAGCATGGCCCGCCGGTACTCGTCGGCGTTGAGCACCCGCACGTAGCCGCGGCCGTTCGCGAGCAGCAGCGTGGCGAGCTCACGCGCGAAGTCGCCTTGACCGTCGAGTCCGTCGGGGATCCCGAGCTTCAAGACCGCCTCGGTCCCGTCGGCCGCAACCGCCTCGGCGACGTAGCCGCTGCTGCCACCGACGATGGGAACGCCGACGCTGACGCGCCACTCTCGCTCGAGCTCCGCGATCGCGGTGGGCAGGTCGGTGAGCCACTGTTCGCCCCGCGAGCCCACTGCGAGGGCCTTGCGCCGGACCGCCTCCGGCACTTCGATCGGGGCCGAGCTCACCCTTCCATTCTGGTGCCTGCCGCCGGAAGGTGTCCCGGCCCGTACGCCGGGTGGGCCGAGACCTCACCGACGCTGCGCTCCACGTCGAGGTCGCACGCGGGATCACCGCACTCGCACACGAACATTTGCCTGACTGCTTCGGGATCGCCCGAGGCCCACGGCCGTGCGTAGTAGCCGCGGACCTGTCCGACGATCGCGTCGTTCATCTCGCGGAGCAGCGATTGTCGTTCGGCGACCGTCTCGGCTCGCGGGCCGTTGCGCAACGCGGCGCCGAACCGCTCCTCGACGGCCGCCACCAGCTCCGGGATGCTCGCCGAACCGTCGACGATCAGCACGGGCACGTCGTGCTCGCGCGCCTCGCGCTCGATCACGGCGCGGAGATGCTCGTACAGCGCCGCCGGGCCGCCGGTCGTGCCGGCCGCCGCCAGCCGGGCGCGCTGGAAGTCGGCCGTGGGCAACAGCCATATCGAGTGAGCACGCGGGATCACTCCCGACGACACCGCCGAGGCCGGGAGGGGCGAGCCTTCGGCGACGATCAACGGCGCGTGGGGCAGGACCTGCAGGTCGTCGATCACCATGGCGCCGCGCTCGTGGTGCAGCGACATCGCGAGCAACTCCCGGGGCGTCGGCCCGACCCAGCGCTCGGACGGCATGAGCGACTCCCACCGGAGCGCGGCCTCGTTCCCGGCGGCGAGCGCGCGGTCGCGGTGGACCCACGTGAGGGTGTCGGCCGAGGAGAGGCGCAGGCCGTAGCGACGGGCGAGCAACCTCGCGATCGTGGTCTTGCCCGAGGCCGGCGGACCCCCGATCCACAAGGCGTGATCCACGGACCGGCACGCTACGACGCAGCGGCGCGTGGACCCTTCGTCAATTCACGGTTGACGGTGAAGACCCGTCAACGTATGGTTGACGCATGACCCCTGGACCCTCGCTCCAAGAGCTGATCACGACCATTCACGCCGATGCCGCCAGCGACGACCCGCTCGATCAGCTCATGACCGCCTCCCAGATCGTGGCCGAGCTGCAGGAGACGAGTGATGCCGCGCTCGGCCACTTCGTCGACCAGTGCCGGCGCAACGGCCGTTCGTGGACCGAGATCAGCGGCTCGCTCGGAGTGACGAAGCAGGCCGCGCACAAGCGGTTCTCCTTCTGGAAGCCGAGCCTCGAGCGATTCACCGAGCGGGCCCGGTCCGCGCTGCGCGCCGCCACCGAGGAGGCGCGCGGCCTCGGCCACAACTACGTCGGGACCGAGCACCTGCTGCTCGGCCTCTTCGAGCCGTCGGGCGGGATCGCCGCGGTGGTGCTCGGCGAAGCGGGCGTCACGCGGTCGCGCGTCGAGGAACAGATCCTTGCCATCGTCCCGCGCGGGGGCTCGGCGATCGGGCCCGACGTGAAGCTGCCGTTCACGCCGCGCGCCGTTGCGTCGCTCGAGCGCACGCTCACGGAGGCGTTGTCGCTGGGTCACAACTACATCGGGACCGAGCACCTGTTGCTCGGGTTGTTCGGTGACACCGGATCACTTGCCACGCGCGTGCTCACGGAGTTGGGCGTGAGCCAAGACCACGTGCGCGCGCAGGTGATCGAGAAGCTGTCGGGCTTCGCGCCGCCCACGACGTAGCCCGACATTTCGCGTTACGGTCGGCGGGTGAGCCCCGCGCGTGCTGCTGCGCCCCGTGACGTCGTGGTCGTGCTGCTCGACAGCCTGAACCGGCATCTCCTCGGCAGCTACGGCGGTACCGAGTTCGAGACGCCGAACCTCGATCGGCTGGCGGCGCGCGCGGTGCGTTTCACGAACCACCACGCCGGCTCGCTGCCGTGCATGCCCGCGCGCCACGACCTGTTGGTCGGCTCGCTCGACTTCCCGTGGCGACCGTGGGGCTCGATCGAGGTGTGGGAGACGGCGGTCACCCGTTCACTGCGCCGCGACGCGGGCATCTCGACGATGCTCGTGACCGACCATCCACACCTCTTCGAGGCCGGTGGCGAGAACTATCACACCGATTTCGGCGCATGGGACTACCTCCGCGGTCACGAGGACGATCCGTGGCGCACGCGTCCCGACCCGTCGTGGATCGGCGCGCCCGCGTTGCCCACGAAGGTCGCGGCGATCCACCGCAACTACGACACGAGCCGCACGTGGTTCCGCGCCGAAGGCGATTTTCCCGGCCCGCAGACGATGACCGCGGCCGCGCAGTGGCTCGATCGCGAGCTCGGCGCGCGGCGCGGGCCCGAGGACCGGTCGCTGCTCGTCGTCGACGAGTTCGACCCGCACGAGCCGTTCGACACGCCCGAACCCTGGGCGAGCCGTTACGACCCGGATTGGAACGGCGAGCGCCTCATTTGGCCGCCCTACGCGCGCAATGCCGCGGAAGCGAGGCTGAGCGAACGCGAAGGCCGGCACCTGCGCGCGCAGTACGGCGCGAAGCTCACGATGATCGACCACTGGCTCGGCCGGATGATCGACGCGGTCGACCGGCACGACGCGTGGGACAGCACCGCGTTCGTCGTGTGCACCGACCACGGCCACTATCTCGGCGAGCACGGCGGGGTATGGGGCAAACCGCAAGTGCCCGTCTATCCCGAGCTCGGCCACATTCCACTGCTGATCGCGTGGCCCGGTGTGGCGCCGCGCACCTGCGACGCGCTCACGACCACCGTCGACCTGCACGCCACGCTGTGCGACGCGTTCGAAGTGACGCCGCGGCACCGCACGCACGGTCGGTCACTGGTGCCGTTGCTCGCGGGCGCGGTGTCGCGCGTGCGCGAGTGGGCGCTGTGCGGCGTATGGGGACGCGAGGTGCACGTGATCGACGCGACGCGTACCTACGCGAAGTCGCCCGTCGCGACCAACCGCCCGCTGTCGCTGTTCTCGAACCGCTGGTCGACGATGCCGATCCGCGCGTTGCCCGGGTGGGGCTTCCCGAACCCCGACCACCGCGCCCGCCTCGACCGCTCGCCCGGCACCGAGGTGCCGGTGATCCGCCAGCCGTTCGATCCGAGCGACGACTTGCCGTTCTGGGCGATGGGCACGTTCGAGGGGGACCTCCTCTACGAACACATGGAGGCCGACGCCACCGGCGAGTTCCGCAATCTCGCGTCGGAGAACGGCGCGGGGAAGCAGCCGATCGGGGAGATGACCGACCTCCTCGTGGAGGCGCTGCGCGAGATCGAGGCGCCGGCCGAGCAGCTCGCGCGGCTCGGCCTGTAGCTCACCCCATTGTCGGACGCGCCTGCGCGAACGTCCACCGCCGGCCTTCGAGATCTTCCGCGACGTACGCCTTGAACCCGTGATGCTTGATCGGCTCGACGATCGTCGCGCCGGCCGCGCTCGCGTGTGCGAAGTGCGCCTCGAGATCGTCCACGTAGACGAAGGGCTGGTGCGTCACACCCGCGGTTTCGCCGACGGCGGGGTACAGCATGATCGCACCGTTGCCGACCCGGATCTCGATCCACGAGAACTCCTCGGAGTCCTTCTCGGGGAGCGACGTGGTCGTCTCGAAGGCGAACGCGGCGCAGAGCCAGTGCGCGGCGGCGACCGGCTCCGCGTAGTGAACGATGACATTCAGACGCGACAGCTCGGGACGGGGCGCCGGGCGCCGCTTGATCCACTGCGGCAGCCACTCCGGCGTCATGCGCACGAACGACAGTCCGGCGCCGCCGATCTTGCCGTCGGGCACGATGCCGTCGACGCGCACGCGGGTGCCGCTCGCGATCGGTTCGAAGGAGACCTCGATCACAACGTCGTCGACCGAGCTCTGCCAGCACACCCGGGTGCCGGGTTCCCACACGGTCACCCGGCCCAGCTCGAGCGCGTCGCCGTCGTAGACCTCCAGCAGGCGGCCGCCGACGCCGGGCTCGCGGCGGCGCCCGATGCAACGAGACGAGTCCCACGCGTCGATCGGTCCGTTGCCCCACCACTGATCGATCTCGGCGGTGAAGGCGGTGGACGCGGTGAGCGGGTCGACGCCGACATCAATGCTCGAGGTGACGTTCATCGCTTCTTCGCCTCCACGTGGCGCTTGAACGAGCGGAGCTGCGTGTTCCACTCCGCCTGGAGCTGATCGAGGAAGGCCTGCACCGCGACCAGCGACTGCGGGCGCAGCTTGAACACGCGCAGGCGCGCATCGTCGGGCGTCCGCTCGTCTTCCACGATGCCGGCGTCGAGGAGCGTCTTGAGGTGACGGCTCATCGCCGGCGGTGACAGCCCGGCCGCGTCGGCCAGCTCGCCGGCGCGGCGCGGTCGCACGCTCAGCAGCTGCACCACCTGCCGGCGCCTCGGATCGGCCAGTGCCTCGAACACGTCCATCACCCGCAATAGTTAACGAAGGCGTGAACGATTGTCAAGGCCCGGATAGACCCGGCTCGATGGGGCTCGATATTTACGAGCCGCGCTCGAGCTCCTGCACCAGGAGCGGGAGCGCGTCGCGCCAGTCGGCGACGATCCCGACGTCGGCGACGTGGAAGATCGGCGCGTTCGCGTCGGTGTTGATCGCGAGCACGGTGCCGGCCGCGCGCAGCCCGACGCTGTGGTTGAACTTGCCGCTCGCGCCGACGCTCACGAACAGGCGCGGCGCGATGGACCGGCCGGTGATGCCGACCTGACGTGATCGCGGGAGCCAGCCTTCGTCGGTGACCTTGCGCGTCGCGCCGAGCTCGGCGCCCAGCACCGTGCGCAGTGGCTTGAGCGCGTCGTACTCGTTCGGCGGCACCCCGCGTCCGACACCGATCACGACTGCCGCCTCGCCGAGCACGTCGAGGTCGTCTTCGCGGGTGCGGGCCAGCACGCGTACGCGGCCGCGGCCGCTCATGTCGATGCTCGCGACCTCGGGCACGCGCCCGGCGGCGCGCGGCTTGGGCGCCGTCATCACGCCGGCGCGCACCGTCGCCATCTGGATCGGCGAAGTGGCGCCGATCGCGGCGACGAGCTGGCCGCCGAACGCGGGCTTCCAGGCGACGAGTCGCTGCTCGCCGACCTCGAGCTCGACCGCGTCGCCGGTGAGGCCGGCGCCGAGGCGCGCCGCGACGCGCGACGCGACCTCGCGGCCCCATGCGGTCGAGCCGGCGAGTATCGACCAGGGCGCGGTCTTCGCGGCCCACGCCGAGATCGCGCGTGCGACGTCTTCTTCCACGTTGTCGCCGCGCAGGCACACGATCGCGTCGGCGCCCCACGACGCGAGCGTGCGGGCGTCGGGCTCTTCCACCGTGATGGCGACGACGCGACCCGCGACCTCCGCGGCCAGACGCGCGGCCGCGCCGAGCAACTCGCGCGCCATGTGCGCGCGGTCGGGCTCGGCGATCACGGCGACCACCGGCGCGTCGGCGCCGGCGTCGCGTGCGTCGGGAACCGTTCCGAGTGACGCGTTGTCGACGTGCTCGTGCAGCGCGCCGCGCTCGCGCAGCATGCGCGCGGCGGCGACTACTTGCTCGTCGAGCGGGGCATCGGGGCGGTTGGCGCGCACGCGGCTCACGGCCATGACCTTGACCGGCCCGACCCACGTGGGCGATGCATCCTGGCCCCAGGGACCCATACCGAGATCGATCGCCGACACGCGGCGGATGCGTTCCGGCGGCACCGCCGCTCGGCCCGCCGGGTCGACCTTCGCCGGCTCGCACAGCCGTTCGGCGCACGACAACACCACCGGGAGCTCGACCTCGGCCTGCATCCATCCGTCGTCGTGCTCGCACCGAGCGTCCACGACCGTTCCCTCGATCGCGAGATGCCGAACGCCGGTGAGGAACGGGAGGTCGAGGAGCTCGGCCACTTCGGGCCCGACCTGGCCGGTGTCGGCGTCGACGGAGTTGCGGCCGGTGAGCACCAGATCGAACGGGCCCTCGCTCGTCAGCACGGCCGCGAGCGCCTTCGCGGTGGCGAGCGTGTCGGAGCCGGCGAACGCGGCGTCGCTGACGTGCACGCCGCTGATGTCGGCGCCGCGGTCGAGGCCCCACGCGATCGCTTCGCGCAAGGTGTCGTCGGCCGCCGGCGGGCCGAGCGTGAACACGATCACCTGCGAGCCCGGGCGCTCACCCGCGAGCTCCACCGCCTTGCTCACCGCGCGCCGGCAGTACGGGTTCATCTCGGGCTCGATGCCGTCGCGGCGAAGGCGTCCGTCGGGTCCGAGCTCCATCTCCTCGAACTTCGGAATCTGCTTCACCAACACCGCGATGCGCACGGATGCTCCCGAGAGAAAGCTGACTATCGTGTCAGGTTATGACACGTGAAGCCGTCATCGTTGATTGCGCGCGCACTGCTTTCGGCAAGCGGAAGGGTGCGCTCGCGGGCTGGCACCCGACCGACCTGCTCGGGCTCGTCCTGCGGAACCTGGTCGATCGCAACGACCTCGATCCCGCGCTGATCGACGACGTCGTCGGCGGTTGCGTCACCCAGGCCGGCGAACAGGGTTGCAACGTCACGCGCAACGCATGGGTCGCGGCCGGCCTCCCCTGGAGCGTGCCCGCGACGAGTGTCGACCGGCAGTGCGGATCGTCACAGCAGGCCGCGCACTTCGTCGCACAGGGTGTGATCGCGGGCGCGTACGACCTCGGCATCGCGTGCGGTGTCGAGTCGATGACGCGCGCGCCGATGTCGTCGAACGCACGGGGCGGCGTCGGGCCGTTCAGCCCCGACTTCCTCGCGAACACGAACAACACGCTCGGCATCCAGTTCTGGGTCGCGCAGGTGCTCGCCGACAAGTGGGGGATCACCCGCGAGGAGATGGACGCGTTCGCGCTCGAGTCGCACCGGCGCGCCGCGGTGAGCACCGACGACGGTTTCTTCCCCGGCGAGATCGTGCCGGTGCCGATCAAGGACGAGAACGGTCAGCCCACCGGGGCGGTGCTCACCGCCGACGAAGGCATCCGCCGCGAGACCACGCTCGAGAAGCTCGCGTCGCTGCCGCCGGCGTGGGTGTCCGACGATCAGCCGGCCCCCGCGATCACCGCCGGCAACTCGTCGCAGATGACCGACGGTGCTTCGGCGATGCTCATCGCCGAGCGTTCGGTGGCCGAGCGGCTCGGGCTGCCGATCCGCGCCCGCTTCGCCCACTTTGCCGTCGCGGCCGAAGATCCGGTGTTGGTGCTCTCGGCGCCGGTGCCCGTCACGTACAAGCTGATGGATCGCTCGCATATGAAGCCCGACCAGTGGGACGCCGTGGAGTGCAACGAGGCGTTCGCATCGATCGCGCTGATGTGGCAGAAGGAGTTCGACTACCCGCTCGAGCGATTCAACCCGCGCGGCGGCGCGATCGCCGTCGGTCACCCGCTCGGTGCGTCGGGGGTGGCGCTGCTCACCCGCCTGCTCCGCCACCTCGAGGCAACCGGTGGTCGCTACGGGTTCCAGACGATGTGCGAAGGCGGCGGCCAGGCCAACGGCACGGTGATCGAACGCCTGGGGTGATCTCACCGCGGCACGCGCGCCGGGCCTGGCTCGCGTTGCTCGCCTTGGGCGACGGTGGGCGCACCTGGCAGCAGGTCGCCTCGACCCGAGCGGGGGTCGCGGCGTCGTTCGGCACGCCGGCCAACTTCGAGTTCGTCAGCGTCCGCGAGGGATATGCGGTGGGGATGACCGAGGCCGGCAAGCCGCCCCCGGATTCGGACCTCGGCTCTTTCGCCGACCTCTACCGGACCGACGACGGCGGTTCCTCGGGGCAGCGGTTCGGGCCGGCGATCGCGGGGCCGCACGCCGCCGGCCTCCCGACCGTCATCGGCGGCGCCATCGACGTTCCGTCGTGCGCTTCGCGACCGGCGCCAGGACGCTCGAGCTCTGGGCCGGGAGCCGGGCAGGCAACTCCGAATGGCATCTGGCCGCCTCGGTGGCGATGACCGGCCACGAACTCGCCTCCGGCGCGGCGATGAACCTGCCGGTCGCGGTGTTCCTCGACGCGGGCGGCGTAGTGGCGGTCGACGGCAACCAGGTGGTGGCCGTCTCCGCGGGGAAGGCGCCCCGGCGCACGGTGCTGACCGGGCCCTACGTGGAGGGCCTGACGGTGGCGAACGGGCTCGTCTACGCCGACCTGCACACTGGTCTTTTCGCGAGCGCCGACGGCGGGTTCACATGGAAATTGGTGAAATTACCTATGCCGTGATCGCCGCGAGCGCGGCGAGTTGCTCCTTGTAGTGCTCCCGCGAATGGTGAACGAACCGGACGTTGCATCCGGTCGCGCCGATCTCTTCGAAGCGGGCCAACTGCTCGGCGACGCGTTCGGGCTCGCCCGCGGGATCGAGCGGATGCTCGTTTTGCAACATGACTTCGAACGGCGTGTCGCGCGCGAGCCACGCATCCGTGTCGCGCGCGCGGGCGAGCATCTCGCCGATCTCCGCGGTGCGAAGGCCGAACGGCGCCCAACCGTCGCCGAGCTCGACCGCGCGCCGCAATGAACGCGCGGTGCGACCACCGACCCACAGCGGAACGCGCTCGTGCCGCGCGTGCGGGTCGACGACGAAGCCGGCGAAGTCGTAGTGGCGGCCGTGATACTCAGGCTCGCGCGCGGAAAGGGACGCGCGCAGTGCGCGCATCGCGTCGTCGGCGCGCTCCCCGCGGTCGGCGAAGGGCGCGCCGAGCAAGTCGAACTCTTCCCGCAATGATCCGACGCCGACACCGAGGATCACGCGACCGTTTGTGATCTCGTCGAGGGTGCCGTATCGCTTCGCGATCTCGAGCGGGTGGTGGTAGCCGAGCACGAGCACGTGGGTTGCGAAGCGGATGTCCGAGGTGCGAGCGCTCAGCGCGCCGAAGGTCGCGAGCGGGTCCCAGTAGCGCGCGCCGCGCGTCTCGGCGACCGCCACCGGGATCGCGACGTGCTCGGAGCAGGTGCAGTGGTGGTAGCCGAGCCGGTCGGCCTCCTGTACGAGCCCCACAACATCGGCAAATGTGCCGTTCTCCTCCCAGGTTGCGTGGGCGCGTGGGAGCAGGGTGAGCACCGGCGTGACGATGCCGAGCTTCAACACGGAACCGAGATGTCGGGGCGGGTATACGGCTCAGTCGGCGGGCGCGAGCATCCGCTCGACTGCCTTGACGAGTGCCGGGATGTGCGAGGGCGCCTCGTCGAGCCGGCCGCTCTCCACCAAGTGGAGCATCGACTCGAGGAGCAACCCGAACACGCCCACGGCCACCGCCGACGCCTGTGGCGCTTGCGCAGCCTTCGGGTCGAAGTCGACCCAGATCTCGCAGACCTGCGTCGCGACCTGACACCGTACGCGAGCGCGGAGCGCGTTCACCTCGGGTGAGGTGCCGATGCCCTCGAGCAACAAGATGCGCGCCGCCGCGGGATCGGACACGAGGTACTCGACGAACGCGGTGACGCCGACTTCGAGCAGGCTCTTGTCGGAACCGCGGTTGCGGAGATCCTTGCGCACGGAGTCGAGCAACCCTTGCAGCGACGCTTGCAGCGCGCTGTACATCGCGGCTTCGCGATTGTCGAAGAACGCGTAGAACGCGGTGCGGCTCGTGTGCGCGCTCCGCACGATGTCTTCGACCGAGGTTCGGTGATACCCGCGTACCGAGAACTCGTTGATCGCGGCGCGTACGAGGCGCTCGCGCTGATCAGCTTTGCGCTCTTCGGCCGACAGCCCGCGGTAGCGTCGACCCGACGCGGAGATAGTGGCAGTTGGCATTCGTGGGAGACTAGCGGGATCTTTCCGGCAAGTCTCGGGGACCGACTGCGGCTCGCCGTGGTCGCATCGCTACGTTTCGGTGAGAAGTCGAGAGGGTTTCGAGTTTGGACAACAAGCGGGCAACCCTTGCCGACGCGATTGCTCGTCACGTGCGCGCCGGCGACGTACTGCACCCGGTGGTTGGCCACGCGCGCTGGTCGGCCGCGACCCGTGAGGTCGTGCGGCAGTGGTGGGGTCGCGACCCGCAGTTCACGCTCGTGATGCTCTCTTTGTCGAGTCTCGGCGCATTGTTCTTTCGCGGACACCTTGTCCGGAATGTGATCACGGGTTATTCCGGTGACACGTTCCCGAATTTCACACCGAACCCGCTGTTCGCGAGCGCGTACGAGCGCGGCGAGGTGTCGGTGGAGCACTGGTCGTTCCTCGCGTTCTCGCAGCGTCTCGAGGCCGGGGCCCGCGGGCTGCCCGCGATCGTGACGCGTTCGATCGCCGGTTCGTCGATGGAGTCGAACGAGGCGTTCGCGAAGATCGGGACACCGTTCGGCCTGGTCGGGATGCTCGCGCCGCTGCAAGCCGATGTCGCGCTCTTGCACGCACCGCTCGCCGATCGGGCCGGGAACATCGTGATGCATCCGCCGCTGCTCGAGGGGGTGTGGGGAGCCCTCGGTGCCCGCCGCGGCGCGATCGTCACCGTCGAGCGGATTGTCGACGACATCCGGCCGTGGTCGCACATGGTGCGCATCCCCGCGCACCGAGTGCTCGCCGTGGTCGAGTGCCCGATGGGGGCCCACCCGGGCGGCTGTTACACCGGCTCGCTCCCGGTCGAGGGCTACGGCGAGGACTACGAGTTCTGGGTCGAGGCCCGGGACGCCACCCGCCGCGACGACTACGACGCCTGGATCGATCGCTGGGTCCTCGGGGTCGAGACCCAGGAGCAGTGGCTCGGCCAGGTCGGCGCCGAGCGGGTGCAGGCCCTCCGGGCCAAGGCGGCTCCCGACTCCTGGCACCTCGACGAGGAGTCGTTCCCGCCCGATCTCGAGAGCCCCGTGAACGCGTGGGAGCGCGCCGCCGTGTGGGGCGCCCGGTACCTGGCCGAGCGCGTCGCCGCGCTCGGTGCCGACGCCGTGCTCGCCGGCGCAGGTGTCGCGAACCTGTCGGCTTGGCTCGGCGTGCAGCTGGCGCGAGATGCCGGCTCCGAGGTGCAGCTCACGGCCGAGATCGGGTTGTGGGGCTACGACGCGACACCGGCCGACCCGTTCGTGCTGAACCATCGCAACTTCCCGACCGCGACGATGCTCGGCGACGCGGCGATGGTGCTCGGCACGCTCGTGGGTGGCGCGGGCACCACAACGATCGGGTGTCTCGGCGGCGCCCAGATCGACCGCTTCGGCAACGTGAACTCGACGCGCATCGAGCCGCGGCCGTTCCTCGTGGGCTCGGGCGGCGGCAACGACGTCGCGAGCACCGCGACCGAGAACGTCGTGGTCGCGACGCTCACCCCGCAGCGCACCCCGGCCGATTGCTCGTACGTGACGTCGCCCGGGCGGGCCGTGCGCGCGCTCGTGACCGATCTCGGCCTGCTCGAAAAGCGTGGCGATCTCGCGACGTCGGAGCTCGTGTTGACCGCGGTTCCGGCCGGCGACGCGTCGCTCGCCGATCGCGTGGCCGCGGCGGTGGCCGCGTGCGGATGGGACCTCGACGTCGCGCCCGACGTGGGCGAGCTGGTCGCGCCGACCGCCGACGAGGTAGGCGCGCTGCGCCGGTGGGACCCGCGAGGTTGGTTCCTGCGCGCGAGGTAGCGACTGCTATCCGTGTTGCGCGACGTAACCGGGCACCGCGACCGCGTTGTCGGGAATCGGAGGCTGCGCGACGAGCCGCATCGGGAGCTGGCCGGCCCAGACCGGGAGGTCGAGATCCGCGTCGTCGTCGATCGGTCCGCCGGTTCGCACCTTCGCGGAGCCTTCGTCGATCGGGAGGCGCAGGATCAAGGTGGCCCGGAGCTCCTCGGTGGTGGGCGGTCGGGCGTCGGCGCTGCGTCCGGGCGCGAGATGGTCGAGGAGGGCGGCCACCATCGTCTGCATCTCGTCGAGATCGGTCACGCGCTCCACGCGGCCGAACAGCACGACACATCGGTAGTTCATCGAGTGGTGGAACGCAGAGCGGGCGAACACCAGACCGTCGAGCAGCGTGACCGTCACGCACACGTCGGTGCCGGAGGCGAGATGGCGCAGCATGTCGTTGCCGGTGGCGCCGTGGACGTAGAGATCGTCCGCGATCCGCACGTACGTCATCGGGAGCACGATCGGCCCGTGCTCGGCGGCGAACCCGACGTGGCAGACCAGGGCCTCGTCGAGCACCGAGTTGACGACGTCGCGGTCGTGGCTCCCACGCTCGCGCTTGCGGCGGAGCGTGTCCCGCGGGGAGACGGTGAGCGAGTTGGCCACGCGATCGGTCGGCATCCCGCGAGGCTGGCACACGCGCGCGAGGCCCGCTCGGATTATCGCGGCGCGCGCGTCAGGAGGTAGCCGCCAGCGCGGCATCGAACGCGGCGAGCGCCCGGTCGATCTCCGCTTCGCTGACGACGAGCGGTGGCATGAACCGGATCACGTTCGCGTCCGCGCCGCACGACATCAGCACCAGGCGGTCGTGCTCGAGGCAGTGCGACATGACCGCGGCCGTGCGCGCCGCGTCGGGCGCACCGTCGGACGTCGTCAACTCGGCCGCGACCATGAGCCCCAACCCGCGCACGTCGCCGATGCCCGCGTGCTTCGACTGCAACGTGCCGAGCCCGTCGATCAGCTGGTGCCCACGGGCGGCCGAGCGGATCACGAGCTGCTCTTCGAGGATCACGTCGATCGTCGCGAGCGCGGCCGCGCAGCCCATGGGGTTCGCGCCGTAGGTGCCGCCGTGCGCGCCGCGATTCCAGCGAGCCATCAGGTCGGCCCGCGCGCCGATCGCCGCGATCGGGAAGCCGGAGGCGATGCCCTTCGCCATCACCATGACGTCGGGTTCGATACCGAAGTGCTCGACCGCGAACATCCGGCCGGTGCGGGCGAAGCCGGTCTGCACCTCGTCGGCAACGAAGAGGATTCCGTGCTCCGCGCAGATCTCGGCCACGCCCCGCACGAACGCGACGGGCGCGGGCAGATACCCGCCTTCACCGAGCACCGGTTCCATCACGAAGGCGGCGGTCTCACCGGGCGCTGTCTGCGTGTGGAGCAGGAGGCGAAGATCGGCGAGCGCGCGTGCGACGGCGGTCGGTTCGTCGACACCCCAGGCGAACGGACGCGGGAACGACGTGACGAAGATGCCGGCCGGCAACGGCTGGTAGCCGGCCCGCACGCCGACCTTCGACGTGGTCATCGCCATGGTGAGGTACGTGCGGCCGTGGAAGCCGCCCTGCACGACGATCACATTCGGTCGGCCGGTCGCGTGGCGCGCCAGCTTGACCGCCGCTTCCGTGGCTTCGGCGCCCGAGTTCGTGAAGAAGAACGTGTCGATGCTCGTCGGAGTGATCTGCGCGAGGCGGGTCGCGAGCTGCTCCGGCAAGGGGCTGCGGTAGCAGTTGGCCTGGGCGTGCATGATCTGGCCGGCCTGTTCACGAATCGCGTCGACCACGCGCGGGTGACTGTGCCCGGTGCTCGCGACCGCGATGCCCGCCGTGAAGTCGAGGTACTCGACGCCGTCGGCGGTGCGGACCGTGCTCCCCGAACCCGACACGACCTCGAGATCCGTCGTGCGGAACCACACGTCGCTGAGATTCGAGCTCATGTTCGACTCCTCTGCGGTTGTTCCATGCGCCGGCTATTTGGTGACGACGACGCAGCAGGCGTTGGCGCCGCGCCCGACGGTATGGGCCAGCCCGACGCGCGCGCCCTCGACCTGGCGCGGGCCCGCTTCACCTCGCAATTGGTGTACCAGCTCGATCACCTGACCGAGCGCCGACGCACCCAGTGGCTCGCCCTTCGAGAGCAGGCCACCACTCGGATTCACCGGCAGGGTCCCGCCCAGCGTTGTCGCGCCCGACGCGAGCAGCTTGGCCTGTTCGCCGGGCTCGCACAGTCCGAGCTCCTGGTAGGCGAGCAGCTCGCGGGCCGCGTCGGTGTCCTGGCACTCGACCACGTCGACGTCGGCCGGTCCGATTCCGGCTTCTTCGTACGCGTCGTGAGCGGCGAGGGCCGACGGCGGCGTGATGTCGGAGTCGTCGATGCCCGAGAGGGGAGTGGCTTCTCCGAGCACGCTGCCGGGCAGGTGCGACCGCAGACGCGCCGACGCCAACGTGACGGCGGCGCGGTCGGCATCGGTCGCGCGCCGCAACACGATCGCGGCGGCGCCTTCGTTGGGCGAGCACAGCATCCACAAGTGCAACGGATCGCAGACGAGCCGCGACGCGAGCACTGCGTCGGCGGTGACCTCCTTGCGGAACATCGCGTTGGGATTGTGCACGCCGTGGCGCCGGTTCTTCACGACGACCTCGGCGAGATGCTCCTTCGTGAGGCCGGCTTCGCGCAGCAATCGCTGCGCGCGCAACGCAAAGTACGCGGGTGTCGCCGCGAGCCCGGCTTCTTCGCGCCACGGTTCGAAGAACGACGACCGGATGATGCCCTTGGGCATCTTCTCGACACCGAACACGAGCACGCAGTCGTACTGGCCGGCGCGGATCGCGCCCGCCGCGAGCTGCAGTGCCGCGCCACCGCTCGCGCAGCCCGCCTCCACGTCGACGATCGGCATGCCGGTACGCGCGAGCGCGCCGAGCACCTTGTGTCCCGAAGCGACGCCGCCGTACGCGGTGCCGCAGAACGCCGCGTCGAATCGGGGCTCGCCGGCTTCGGCGAGCGCGGCGCGCACGGCGTGCACACCCATCGTCGTGTTGGTGAGCCCGTCGAAACGCCCGAACGGGTGGATCCCGACGCCGGCGATCTTGACCTGTGCGGTATTCATGCGGCTTCGACCTCCGGCCCTCGACCGGCCGAGCGACGCGCCGGCCACTGTCCGGGCCTCCGGATCTGCGCCTGGATCTTCACGACGAGGCGCTTTCGAACGCCCAGGTCGTGACGGTCTCGCCGTTCTCGAGCGGCAGGGTCTCGGCCACGAGTCGCATCGGCTGCCCGAACTCGAGCCGCGACGGGTCGGGCTCGGTCAGCCGGGTGATCACCCGCAGCTGCTCGTGCACCAACTCGACCACACCGAAGCCGAAGGGCACCGGGCCGGCGTAGCCCGGCGGCGCGGCGGTCACCGCGGTCCACGCCCACAGCGTGGCGTCGGCGGAGAGCATGACCCGCTCGACGTCGGCCGCACCGGTGTAGGGGCACGTATCGAGCAGCGGGAAGTGGAAGCGTGCGCTCGACGGCGAGTAGCCGCCGATGAGCGCGATGGTGCCGTCGTCGTGGATCTCGAACAGCCCCTCGGTGATCGCGCGGGCGGGCATCAGATCACGCCCGCGTCCGACAAGCGATCGAGCTCGTCGTCGGGCACCGCGAGGAGGTCGCGCAGGACCTCGCGCGTGTGCGCGCCGAGGCGGGGGGCGCCGGCCGGCGCCGTCGGTGTCTCACCGACGCGCCGCGGGAACGGCGCTTGCTGGCGGATGGGGCCGATCACCGGGTCGTCGACGGTCACGAGATCGGAACGTTCGATCATGTGCGGATCGGCGAAGATGTCGGCCGCGGTGTACGCGGTCGCGACCGGCACGTCGCACGCGACGCAGCGTTCCTCGATGTCACGCGCGTCGAGCGCGGCGGTCCACTCGGCGACGATGCCGTTGATCAGGTCGCCGTGTGCGGCCCGGTCGGCGAGCTTCGTGAATCGCGGGTCGTCGAGGAGGTCGGGCCGCTCCATCGCTTTGCAGAGCCGCGCGAAGTTCGCGTCGGAACCGGCGACGATGCACACGTACTTGCCGTCGAGGGTGGGGTAGTTGTCGAGCGGCGCCGAGTTCGCGAGCCGGTTGCCTTCACGCGAGCGCACCACGCCCAGCCGGTCGTACGCGGCCAGTGTCCACTCGAGGATGCGCAGCGCGGCGCCGTAGAGCGCGGCGTCGATCACCGCGCCGCTCCCACCGCGCGCGTCGCGGGCGTACAACGCTCCGACTGCGGCCTGGGCCGCGAACACGCCGGTGAGGTAGTCGGAGATCGTCACGCCGACGCGCACCGGCGGCCGATCGGGGTAGCCGGTGAGGTGCAGCAGGCCGCCGTAGCCGATCCCGACGCGGTCGAGACCCGGGCGCGGCGCGTAGGGCCCGTCCTGGCCGAACATCGAGATGCGCACGGTCACGAGCCGGTCGGGGAGGTCGTTGGGCCCGATGTTCCATTGCTCGAGCGTGCCGGGCCGGAAGTTCTCGACGAGCACGTCGGCGGTCGCGGCCAGGCGGCGTAGGAGGTCCTGGCCCTCGGCGGTGCGCAGGTCGAGGGTGACGCTCTTGCGGCCGCGTCCTTCGACCGCCCAGAACAGCGAGTACTGACCGTCGCCTTCGCCGGCGTCGACGAACGGCCCGATCTCGCGCATGAAGTCGCCGCCGCGCGGCTGCTCGATCTTGATTACCTCGGCGCCCTGCTCGCCGAGCAGCCCGGCGCAAAACGGTGCGGCGATGCGGGTGCCGAGATCGAGCACGCGCACGCCGTCGAGCGGACCGGTCACTTCCCTTGCTCGCCCGACTGCTCTTGCTTCACCGCGGCCATGCCGCCCTGCTTGCGGGCCTCGACCTTCGCGAGCGCGGTCGGCGTGTTCGACACGAACTGATGAAGCATGAAGTGGTACTGCCAGCTCTCGCGCTGGCCCATCAGGTCGACCATGTGGTTGATCGACGACTTCACCATCTCCGCGGTGAGCGCCGGGACGAGCGCGACCTTGGCGGCCATGTCGTTGGCGACGTCGGCCAGCTCGGCACGCGGCACGACCCGGTTGACGAGGCCGTAGCGCTCGGCCTCCGCCGCGGAGAAGGTCTCGGCGCAGAAGAGGAATTCCTTCGCCTTGCGCGGCCCGAGCTCCCATGGCTCGACGAGCAGCTCCACGCCCACACCCGACATGCGCAGCACCGGATTCGAGAAGCGTGCGTCGTCGGCGGCCACGATCAGATCGCACATGCAGGCCAGCATCAGCCCGGCCGCCGAGCACGTGCCCTGCACTGCCGCGATGGTCACCTTGCGGAAGTCGCGGATGCGGACCAGCTTGTCGTAGTACATCGTCTGCTCGTGCGCGAGCTTGCCCTCCGGCGTGTCGCGCATCGCCGACCAGTGCTCCTCGCCGGCCAGCAGCTCTTTCAAATCGTGGCCGGCCGAGAAGTGCTTGCCGTCGGCCGCGAGCACGACCACCCGCACGTCGGCGTCGGCTTCGGCGCAGTCGAAGGCAGCGTCGAGCTCGGAGATGAGCCGGCTGCTCTGCGCGTTGGCCGCGTCGGGCCGGGCGAGCGTGATGGTCGCGATCGGGCCGTCCGCGACGTAGCGAATGGTCTCGAACGTGGGCGTCACGTGCGGGATGCTAGCGGCCGCCTCGATCTCGTCGGCGGCCGGTCGCGACTACTGGACGGTGAGTGTGCCGTGCATCGACGAGTGGATCTTGCAGTGGAACTTGTAGCTGCCCGCTTTGCTCGGTGCGGTGAACGTGGCGCTCTTGCCGGGGTCGATCGAGACGTCGAACGACGTGTTGTCGTCGGAGGTCACGGTGTGCATGACGTTGTCGTTGTTCTGGACGGTCACGGTGGCGCCCGCTTTGACCGGCGTCGTGGTGAACGCAAGGTCCTTGATCGTGACGCCGGTCGTGGAGGTCGAGCTCGAGCCCGACTTGCTGCTACTGCTGCACGCGCCGAGCACGAGCACCAGAGCGAGGACGACGCCGATCATCACGACGAATGAGCGGCGGGTTCTGGGGAGCGTGTTGTGTTTCATGCCCAAGGATACGGCCGGCACCCCGCGATCGTTCAACGTGGCTCGCGTGGCAATCCCAAGACGCGTTCGCCGATGACGTTCCGCTGGATCTCGTTGGTTCCGGCCCAGATCGAGCTGGCCTGGTAGTAGAGCCACGAGCGCTGCCACGCGCCGTCGCCCGGGTTGTCGTCGGCGCCGCGCCAGAGCGGCTGCGCGCTCCCGAGCACCGCCATCGCGGTGTCGTGCAGACGCTTGCTCATCTCGCTCCACCACAACTTGTTGATGCTGCCCACGGGGCCGGGATCGGCGCCCTTGGCGGTACGCGACACCGAGCGCCAGTTGTGGAGTTGGAACATGCGGACTTCCACGAAGGCCTGCGCGAGCCGGGGCTCGAGGCGCGGATCGTCGAACGCGCCCCGTTCGATCGCCAGGCGCCAGAGCTCGTCGACGAGTTGCGAGTGGATCACCAGTTGGCGCGGATTCACCCCGCGCTCGTGGGTGAGCGTGGAGTTCGCGATACGCCAACCTTCGTTGAGCGGGCCGACGAGCCGGTCGGCCGGCACGAACACGTCGGTGAAGAACACTTCGTTGAACTCCGACTCGTCGGTGACCTGGCGCAACGGGCGCACTTCCACGCCCGGCGCGTGCATGTCGACGACGAGGGCCGAGATCCCTTTGCTCTTCGGCGCGGCCGGATCGGTGCGCGCGAGGCACCAGCCCCAGTCGGCGAACTGCGCGTAGCTCGTCCACACCTTCTGGCCGTTCAGCAGGAAGCCGCCGTCGACCGCCTCGGCGCGGGTCGAGAGCGACGTGAGGTCGCTGCCGGCGCCGGGCTCGCTGAAGAGCTGGCACCAGATCTCCGACGCGTCGAGGATGCGCGGCAGCCAGCGCGACTGTTGTTCGGTCGTGCCGTGCGCGAGCAGCGTCGGCCCGACGAGGTTCACGCCGATCCGACCGACCAGCTCCGGCGCGCGCCCGCGCGCGAGTTCCTCGGTGACGATGTAGTGCTCGATCGGCCCGGCGCCCCGGCCGCCGAGCTCGCGCGGCCAGCCCACGCCGACCCAGCGGCCCTCGGCGAGCTTGGCCTGCCACGCCCGGCCGAACGCCACCTCTTCGGCCAGATCGTCGAAACGCGGCGGCAACCCCTTGCCGTACTCCCACGGAAGGTTCTCGCGCAGCCAGCCGCGAATCTCGTCGCGAAGTGCTGCCTCCGTGGGCGTCGGAGCGAGGTCCATTCTTTCTTGTCTAGTTGAGTGGGACCGTCAGGCGTGCACCGGGAAGATCAACGGGAGGTGATCGGCTTGGCGGATCCCGGGCGAGAAGTGGATCTCGGTGCCGTCGACGATCTTGTACTCGGGGATGCGCTTGTGGAACTCCTCGAGCGCGACCCGCAGCTCGAGGCGCGCGAGGTGCGAGCCGAGACAGCGGTGCGGCCCGCCGCCGAACGCGAGGTGCCGGTTCGCGCCGCGGTCGAGCATCACCTCACCCGACGACGCGAACTCGTGCTCGTCGCAGTTCGCGGCGCCGAGCATGAGTGTCGCGCTGTCGCCGGCCGTCATTTGCACGCCGTCGAGCTCGCAGTCTTGCGCGATCACGCGCGGCACCATCATCACGGGTGTCTGTTGGCGCAGCATCTCCTCGATCGCCGGCGACATCAGCTCGGGATCGTCGACGATCGCCTGGCGGCGGTCCGGGTGCTGCGCGAGGTACGCGATCATGCAGTCGAGCGTGGCGGTGACCGTGTCGAGGCCGCCGAGCAGCAGGAGATGGCAGATCCCCATCTTCTCGGCGTGGGTCAGCGGCCGGCCGTCGACCTCGGCGGTCACGAGGCGGCTCAGCAACCGGTCGTCGGGATTCGCCGCCTTCTCCTCGAGCGAGGCCGCGAAGTAGTCGTTGATCGCTCGGCCCGCGGCCGCGCGCTTCTGCTCGGCTTCCTCGGGTGTGCGCGCTTCCGGGCGGATCGTCTCGTCCCGCCAGTGCAAGAAGTCGGGCAGGTCGCTCTGCGGGAGACCCACGAGGGCCAGGAAGATCGTCGACGGCAGCGGCGTCGCGAAGTCTTCGTGGAACTCGCACTCGCCGCGGCCGGCGAAGCCGTCGATGATCTCGTTCACGAGCTTGCGCGCCTCGGGCTCGAGTGCGGCCATCTTCGTCGGCGAGAACTCGGGGTCGAGGAGACGGCGGTACTTGCGGTGGTCGGGAGGATCGACCGAGAGGGGGATGAGCGGCACGTCGTTGCCGATGTTCACGACGTCCTTCGAGGAGAACACCTCGGGGTGCTTGAGCGCCCATGTGACGTCGGCGTAGCTCGAGACGTGCACGCTGTGCCCGCCGAACATGCCCGCACCACGATGCACCGGACACTGCGCTTGGACCTCGTGGTACACCGGGACCGGGTCGTCGGCGCATCGCTGCGAGAAGAGCTGGCCGATCAAGTCGTCACTGCTGGGCGCTTCGTCGGTGTACATCAGGCCTCCGTGGATGCTGCGTTGACAGTTTCGGTGTCGCGCCCGGCGCGTAACACGGTGCCGGGGGTCGCTCCGGTGTAAGCCGCGTCGTGGACGATGGCGGTGCCGTTCACGAACACGTGGTGCACGCCGCGTGATTCGGCGACGATCCGGCTCGCACCGCCGGGCAGGTCGTCATAGGTGCGCTCGCCGATCGGCCCGACGGTTTCGGGATCGAAGCACACGAGGTCGGCAAATGCGCCCGGGGCGATGCGGCCGCGGTCGCGCAGGCCGTACAGCCGCGCGGGCTTGTCGGTCAGCAGGCGCACCGCTTCCTCGATGGGGAGGTAGCCGTTGCGAACCGCGTCGCCGACCACGAACGTGGAGTACGCGGCGCCGCTCATCATGTCGAGGTGCGCGCCCGCGTCGGAGCCGCCGATCATCGCCCGGGGGTCGCGCCACACGTCGACGCGCAGCTTCCACGTCTCTTCCGGTTCGGGGCCGCCGAAGTCGGGGCGGAGCCCGGTACGGAGCTCATCGGCCACGACGATGTCGAGCAGGGCGTCGAACGGCGCCTTGCCCTGCTCCTTGGCGATGTCGCCGACGAGGCGGCCTTCGAACGCGCGGGTCTGCGGAGTGAACGCCTCGATCACCTCGAGGCGCTCCCAGCGCGCCAGGTTCACGAGCACGCCCGCTTCGGGGGAGTGGGCCTGCTCGTCGAGGCGGGCGCGCACCGCAGGATCGGAGAACGCGCGAATGCGCTCGGGTACCGGCAGCGCGATGACTTCGCGCCAGCCCGGCAGCCCGTCGAGCACGAAACCCGAGAGGAACGAGAGGCGGATCTGCACGCCTTTCGGCAGCGTGAGCGCGACGATCCGCGCGCCGCGCGCCGCGGCGCGGGTGCCGGCATCGAGCTGCGACTCGTGCATGCCGCCGCGCGTCACGCCGAGCACGTTCCAGTTGAGCGGGCGGTCGGCCGCCAGCGACATCGAGGTCATGAGGTCGACCTCGTCGTCGGAGAACCCGTTGAGGCATCCGGCGATGATCAGCTCCAGCTGCGTGCCGGGATGGCTCCGCAGCGCGCCCGCGAGCCGCAACAGCTCTTCGCGCGTGGCCGCGCGCGACGGCACCGGATTGCCGTCGCCGTCGTTGTGCGTGTGCGACTGCGAAGTCGAGAAGCCCATCGCCCCCGCGTCGAGTGCTTCGTGCAGATGGCGCTCCATCTGCTCGATCTGGTCGTCGGTGGCCGCTTCACCGACCGCGTCGGCGCCCATGACGACGCGTCGTATCGCCGAGTGCCCGGTGAGGAAGCCGGCGTTCACCGCGGTGCCGCTCGACTCGACCCGCTGGAGGTAGTCGCCGAACGACTTCCAGTCCCAGGGCAGGCCTTGTTGCAACGCCGGGAGCGGGATGCCTTCGACGCGCGCCATCAGCCGCGCGAGATAGTCGACGTGCTCCTCGGTGGCCGGTGCGAGGGTGAATCCACAGTTGCCGCCGAACACGGTCGTGACGCCGTGCATCGGTGACGGGCTCGCGGTTGCGTCCCACAGCAACTGCGCGTCGTAGTGGGTGTGGAGGTCGACGAAGCCGGGCGCGACCACGAGATCGGTCGTGTCGATCGTGCGCGTCGCGCTCTCATCGACGTCGCCGACCGCGACGATGCGTCCGTCGCGCACACCGACGTCGCCCCGCACCGGCGGGCCGCCGGTGCCGTCGACGATCGTCCCGCCGCCGAGCTTCAGGTCGAGTGTCATGCGATCTCCGGCAGTTGCAGCTCGGTCGGAACCGGGTGGCGGAAGAGACTCGAGGCGTTCTCCCACGTGACCTTGCGCGCCTCGGCGGGCGTGAAGTCGCGCAGCCCGTCGAGCGCGCGCGGCTGGGTGTCGGGCCAGGTCGAGTCGGCGTGCGGGTAGTCGCTCTCCAGGCAGATGTGGTCGATCCCGATGTGCTCTCGGAGCGACATCGTCGACGGGATGTCGATCGTGCAGAACCAGAAGTTGCGGCGCATCGCGTCGGTCGGCGCGAGATTTGGATCGTCCCAGCCGGCGGACCCGACCGCCGAGTGGTCGAGCACGTAGTCGATCCGGTCGATCAGCATCGGCACCCATCCGATGCCACCCTCGGAGAAGGCGATGCGGATCTGCGGGAAGCGGGTCGGGATGCGCGCCCACAGCCAGTCGGCCGCGGCGACCATTGCGTTCACGGAGAACAACGACGTGTAGAGCTCGAGTGGCGCACCCGGCGAGCGGGCGGCGGTCCACGACGACGACCCGTTGTGCAGGCAGATCACGGTCTGGGTCTCTTCGCACGCGCGCAGGAACGGGTCCCAGTAGTCGGTGTGCATCGACGGCATCCCGAGGTCGACCGGGTTCTCGGGGAAGCTCACGGCCTTGAAGCCCCGTTCGGCGTTGCGCCGCACGTCGGCGGCCGCGATCTCGGGATCGGGCAGCCACGCGAGCTGGAGCGGGATGATGCGGTCGGGATGGGGCCCGGCCCACTCGTCGATGTGCCAGTCGTTCCACGCCCGGAGGCACGCGAGGCCGAGCTCGGCGTCCTTGCTCTTCGCGAAGATCGTGCCCGCGAAGCCGGCGATCAGCGAGGGAAAGCACAGCGTCGCGTAGACGCCGTCGAGGTCCATGTCGAGGATCCGAGCGCCGGAGTCGAAGCACCCGCGTCGCATCTCGTCGAAGCGGGCGGGCTCCATGCTCCACTCGGCCTTGGGGCGCCCGGCCACCGCGTTGAGCCCGACCTGCGGGTAGAAGCCGTCTTCGTAGACCCAGGTTTCGCGCCCGTCGTCGAGCGTCACGACGTGCGGGGCGCGCTCGGCGAGGCCCGACGGGACCCGCCCTTCGAACAGGTGCGCGGGCTCGATGAGGTGGTCGTCGACCGAGATGATCGTGTAGTGCCGCGGCCGGGGCTCGGGCTCGGGCAAGAACGTGGCGACGTGAGGCTCGTCGCCCGGTCGCTCGCCCGTTTGCGCCTTGTGGAGATGGCGCATGACGCGATCGCTGACCGCCATCACGCCTCCTTTGCGCGCGAGGCCGCGAGTCCGTGCCAGCAGAACTGCCAGAGGTATTCGGCCTGTTCGCGCGCGTCGGCCGCGCGCCCGACCACGACGTCGTCGATGCCCTGGAGGATCACGCGGAACATCGTCTCCGCGTCGCGACGCGGATCGCGCGTGCCGCCGGCGGCCTCGATGTGCTGCACCAAGAGCTCGACGAGCGGCGCGAGCGCGACGCGCAGCTCGAGCGGGTAGTGCTCCGACAATCGCCGATGCTCCCGAACGAGCACGCTCGCGTAGCCGAGCTGGCCCGACTCGGAGATGAGCGCGAACAACTCGGTGACGCACGCGTGCAATCCCTCCTCGGGATGCTCGCGGCGGCCGACGCGCGCCGCGAGCGCGCGGGCACCGATCTGGCTGTCGTCCTCGATCAGCGCGAGCAGGAGCTCGTCCTTGCCGGGGAAGCAGCGGTAGAACGACTTCAGCGAGAGCCCGGCGCGCGTCGCGATCTGGGCGACCGTGAACGCGGCGCTCGACGTCTCGCTCGCGAGGTCACGCGCGGCCGCGACGCAACGCTCCATGCGCTCCACGTCGCGGGCGCGGGCGTCGGCGAGGGTGCGGTCGAGTGCGCGGTCCTGCCAGCCGGCCGGGGACGGTTCGTTGGGTTCCGGGACCGGTCCACCGGGATTTGCCGCGGAGGAGAATGCCATTCTCCTCACACTATCGGCGCGTCCGCGGCGTTCCGCAAGGCCCGGCGCGCAGAATTCGGCCGTTCGTTCAGGTTCGGCCGCTCGCGCGGCGCGCGAGCACGATCTCGCCCGCGGTCAACAGCGCGAAGCCGGGCAGCGCGATCACGAAGGCCAGCAGCGCGCCCTCACGGGCCGCGGCGCGGAAGATGCCGGCCGCCGGGTGGCCGGCGATCAGCTGGTATACGCCCATCGCCGCCGCGAACAGCACGTAGCCGCACACCATCGTCGTGATGACGTGCCGCGCGAACGCGCGCGGTGCGGTCGCCGCGGCGCGCGCCCCTGCGTGCGGGGCCGGGGCATCGGGCCAACCTCCGCGCCGGCGGGCCCGCCAGGCCATGACGATCGGCGCGACCAGCACCGCGTAGAACGCGACGAGCGGGACGATCACTTGCTGCACGATCTGGGTGAACGTCTTGCCGCCACCCAGCGAGTGGCGCGGCGACCGCGCGCCCGGGCCGCGCAGGAAGAACGTCCAGCCCCGGATGAAGAAGTGCCAACCCACCCACAGCCACAACGCGAACATCAGCCAGCGGCTCCACTCGGGGCGCATCGCGACCCGGAAGATGTCGCTCAGCGTCGGCCACTCGTGGCCGCGGAGCACGAGGCCGAGCGCCTCCACGACCATGATGGCGGCGAAGAGCACCGCCCACGCGACGAAGCCCATGCCAGCACCTCCGCGCGCCGCAGTAATTCGTGACTACGTGCGCTGCTCGACCGCGATGTACTTGCGCTCGGTCGGGCCGGTGTAGATCTGGCGCGGCCGGCCGATCTTGGTCTTGGCGTTCTCGTGCCCCTCTTTCCAGTGCGCGAGCCAACCCGGCAGGCGACCGATCGCGAACAGCACGGGAAACATGGTGGTCGGGAAGCCCATCGCCCGGTAGATCAGGCCGGAGTAGAAGTCGACGTTGGGGTAGAGCTTGCGCTCGATGAAGAACTCGTCCGTGAGCGCGACGTGCTCGAGCTCGAGCGCGATGTCGAAGAGCGAGTCCTTCGAGTTGAGCTCGGCGAGGACGCGCTCGGCCGTCGCCCGCAGGATCCGGGCGCGCGGGTCGTAGTTCTTGTAGACGCGGTGCCCGAACCCCGAGAGCCGGAAGTCGTTGCTCGGGTCCTTGGCCCGCTCGACGGCGGCCTGCACGTTGCCGCCGTTGTCGCGGATCATCTCGAGCGTCTCGATCGCGGCCTGGTTCGCCGCACCGTGCAGCGGTCCCCACAGGGCGTCGATGCCGCCCGCGATCGACGCGTAGATGTTGGCGTCGGACGAGCCGACGAGGCGGACGGTCGAGGTCGAGCAGTTCTGCTCGTGGTCGGCGTGCAGGATCAGCACCTGCTTGAGCGCGTGCACGATCGTCGGGCTGACCTGGTACGGCTCGGAGGGCACCGCGAACATCATCCGCAGGAAGTTCTCGATCAGGTCGAGCGAGTTGTCGGGATACAGGAACGGCTGACCGATCGTCTTCTTGTACGAGTACGCCGCGCACGTGGGCAGCTTGGCGAGCAACCGGATGATCGACAGCTGCACGTGGTCGGGATCGTGCGGGTTCTCGCTGGTCTGGTAGAAGGTCGCGAGCGCGTTGACCACCGAGGCGAGCGTCGCCATCGGGTGTGCGTCCTTCGGGAAGCCGTCGTAGAAACGCTTCACGTCCTCGTGGAGCAACGTGTGCTTGCGGATCTGGAGGCTGAACTCGTCGCGCTGGCTCTTGGTGGGCAGCTCACCGTAGATGAGCAGGTACGCGGTCTCGAGGAACGACGGGTGCTCGGTGTCGGCGAGATCGTCGATGTCGTAGCCCCGGTACCGGAGGATGCCGGCGTCGCCGTCGATGAAGGTGATCGCCGACTCGGTCGAGCCGGTGTTCATGTAGCCGTAGTCGAGCGTGATGAGCCCGGTCTGCGCTCGCAGCTTCGAGATGTCGATCGCGCACTCGTCCTCGGAGCCGCGCACGATCGGCAGCTCGATCTCCTTGCCGTCCCATCTGAGTACTGCAGGCGGTTCGGACATGGCGGCTCCTGAGTCGGCTTCTTGTGCCTCCAACCTACCGGTGCCCGGTGCGTGCCCCGGTGCGTGACGGATGAGTAACGGATTCCTGCGAGACCTGTGACATGGCTTCGGGGCTGCTCGGGGCGCGAGACTCACCGTTCCATGGACTTCGACCTCTCCGACGATCAGATCGCGCTGCGCGACGGGGCCCGCGAGCTCCTCGACGGGCTCGCATCGCCCGCGCGGGTGCGCGCCCACACCGGCACCGAGGCGGCGTACGACGCCGCGCTCTGGGCCGCGATGGCCGAGCAGGGCTGGCTCGGGATCGAGGTCGCGGAGGCCGCCGGCGGGGTGGGGCTCGGCACGGTCGAGGTCGCCGTGCTCGGCGAGGAGCTCGGCCGGCACGCCGCGCCGGCGCCGTTCGTGCCGACCGTGCTGGCGATCGACGCGTTCGGGCACGCGGGTGAAGTCGAGTGGGTGGAGCGGCTGATGGCCGGCGACGCGCTCGCCTGCATCGCGTGGGACCCGGCCGCGCCCGTGCCGTACGCGCCTTCGGCCGACGTCGCGGTCGTGCTGGTCGACGACGGTGTGTACGCGATGGAGATCGGCGAACGGCCGCGGCGCCAACCGGCGATGGACCTCACGCGGGAGCTCGGCTGGCTCGCGTTCGATCCGGCGCGCGCCCGCAAGCTCGGCGGCGCCGACGCGCGTGCCCGGCTCCTCGACCGGGGCGCGACCTTCACCGCGGCCGACCTCCTCGGGAGCGCGTCGCGCGCCCTCGAGCTCGCCGTGGAGCACGCCAAGGACCGCGTGCAGTTCGACCGCCCGATCGGGTCGTTCCAGGCGGTGAAGCACCGCTGCGCCGACATGCTCGTCGACGTGGAGGGCATGCGCTCCACGGTGTACTGGGCCGCGTGGTGCATCGGCGCCGCCGACGACGAGGCGCACGTCGCCGCGTCCACGGCCAAGACCTGGTGTTCCGACGCGTCGAAGCGCGTCATGAGCTCCGCGCTGCAGGTGCACGGCGGCATCGGCTTCACCTGGGAGCACGACCTGCACTTCTTCATGAAGCGCGCCCAACTCGACCAGCTCACGTTCGGCGACTCGGCTTTCCACCGCGCGCGACTCACGGCGCTGCTCCGGCCGCGCGTCGAGGCCGGGGAGAGTGTGGTGTGAGCCCGAAAAATTTCGACCAGCCTCCCGCCGACGTCGAGTGGAACGAGTGGGGCCCGCCAGTGCGCGTCTCGATCGAGCACGGACCGGTGATGCTGTTCGCCCGGGCGGTGAAAGACGACGCCGCGGTGTACTCGTCGGAGCGGGCGGCACGCGATGCCGGGTTCGCGCGTGTGCCGGCGCCGCCCACCTACACGTTCGTGATGGCGAGTGCCGGCGCGTTCCCCGACATTCAGCCGGCCGGTGGCACGGGCTCGATGTACGCGAGCTCCGGCGCCGATGCCGCAAGTGCGTTCGCGCGCGACGGTCTGTTCCTGCACGGCGAACAGCACTTCACGTACCACCGGCCGGTGAGCGTGGGCGACGTCCTCGAGGGCCGGATGCGCACCTCGAAGCCGATCGAGCGCGTCGCCCGGCGCGGCCCGATGGAAGTCACCTATTTCCAGACGACGTGGACCGACTCCGAGGGCCGGCCCGTCGTCGACGAGCGCATCGTGTCGCTCTTCTTCCCCAACGTCTGACCGCGGACAGCCGTCGGTCGGGCTCGACCCGGGGGAGCGGCTCGAACCCGACCGAACGATCTCGTGAGCTCGGTCAGCTCGGGTCGTACTTCGTGCCGCTCGCCATCACCGCGTAGAAGTGGTTGACGCCCTGGCCGGTCACGTCGCCGGGCTTGGTGTCGTTCATCCACGTGTACAGCGGGAACCCGTTCACGGCGAGCTGCTTCGTGCCGTCGCTGAGGGTGACGGTCGAGTACTTCGACGCGACGATGCCGGCTCCGTAGGTGGGCGTCGCCGGGGCAACCAGCGGCGGCCACGCTTGCAGGCACGCACCGGTGCACGCGGGCGCGCCCGGCTTGTCGTTCTCGTCGACGTAGAGGGTCATGCCCTTGCTGTCGACGAGGATCTTGCCGAACTTCGAGTCGCCGATCGAGACCGTCGCCGGGGTCGGGGTGTTGGCGTTGGCCGCGGTGGTCCCGGGTGCTGCGGTGGTCGCGGGAGCCGCGGTCGTTGCCGGTGCAACGGTTGTCGGCGTCGTGTCGGTGCTTGCCGTCTTGGAGCTACTCGAGCATGCCGCCAACGCGATTGCCGCGAGGGCAGCCGCGGCGACGAGTCGGAGATTTGATGAACGCATCGGTGGACCTCTTTCGATTGGCTTTCCCGGGCCATTACGGACCGGGCGCGCCGGGAGTTCACTCGCGCCTCCGGCGGATCTCGTCGATCTCCTGAACTTCACGCAGGCCGCATCCGTAAACTCCGAGCGTGGCCGACTCGCAACCCGCGCTCGCGACCGACGACGGCGTCCGCGCCGTCTACGCGGCTCACGGCCCCGAGCTCTACCGCTTCGCCATGCGATCGCTGGGCGACCGCGGTCTCGCCGAGGAGGCGGTTCAGGAGACCTTCGTGCGCGCCTGGCGCGCCGCCGACCGGTTCGACGACGAGCTGGGATCGCTGCGCACCTGGCTCTTCGCGATCGTTCGGAACGTCGTGATCGACCTGTCGCGCGCCCGGGCCGTGCGCCCGGGCCTCTCCCAGGTGGACGCCGCGTCCGACGACGGGTTGTTCGTCGACGAGGCCTTCGATCGCGTGCTCACGGCGTGGCAGGTCGAGGAGGCCCTTCGGATGCTGAGCGACGAGCACCGCGCCGCGCTCGTCGAGGTTCACTACAAGGGTCGCGCGTACAGCGATGTCGCGCTGAGCCTCGGTGTGCCGGTGGGCACGGTGAAGAGCCGCGTCTACTACGCGCTGAAGGCGATGCGGCTCGCGCTCGAGGAGTTGGGGTGGACCCGTGACGACTGACGCGTGCCGCGACTGGCGCGGCGCGCTCGGCGCGGCTGCGATCGGCCGGACGGATCCGGCCGAGGAGATCGGTTTGCTCGCGCATCTCGACGGGTGCGCCGCGTGCCGCGCGGAGCTGCGCGATCTCTCGGCGGTCGCGCGTGCGCTCGGCTCGATACCGCTCGAGAACGTCACGAGTGTCCCGGCCGAGCCTTCGGGTGCGCTCGGCGAGCGGGTGCTCGAGCGCGTCGCCCACGAGCGAGAAGTCGTGCGCGGCCGGCGGGCCCGCCGGGGAATGGTCGGCGCCGGGGCATTCGCGAGCGCGGCCGCGGCCGTGGTTGCCATCGTGCTGGCGCTGGGCGGCGGCGCGACCGCCGGCACGCGGGTGGTGCTGCGGAGCACCGTCGGCGCGAGCGCCAGCGCGACGTTGCACGCCAAGCCGTTGGGCACCGAGGTCGACGTGAAGGTGTCGGGCCTCCGCGCCGGGCACTACTACTGGCTGTGGCTCACCGGCGACGACGGCCACCGGGTCGGCGCGGGAACGTTCGGCGGCACCCGGAACGCGGCCGAGCTCCAGCTGATGGCGGCGATCCCGCTCTCCGAGACCCGACGAATCTGGGTGACCGACGACAAGCGCAAGGTCGTGCTCGACGCCGCGGTCCGTTCGGGCTGACGACGTTTCGGCGTTCCCGATCTGCGCCTGGCTAGTGTCCGCGCCATGCCGCAAAACGTTCCTTCCTTCGAGTTCTCCGACCGCGCCAAGCAGGTGCGGGCCTTCGTGTTCGAGTTCTGGTGCGAGCACGGTCGCGGTCCGACCCTGCGCGAGGTGAGCGAGGCCACCGAGCTCGACCGGCGCCGGATCATCCAGGCCTACAAGGAGCTCCAGCTCGGCATCGTCATCACCGTCGACGAGAACACGCAGAACTGCAATCTCCTGAAGGCGCCGCCGTTCTCGTCGTACCCGTCGCAGGTGCGCGCCTACATCGACGACGAGTTCCATTCGTTCGTCGGCTGCGCGAGCGAAGCGGTCGCGTTCTCGCACATGCCGCCGTTCAAGGACAAGACCGTTCGCCTCGAGTCGCACTGCGCGTGCTGCATGGAACCGGTCACGCTCGTCTCGAAGAACTTCGAGCTCCAGTCGGTAACCCCGCCGGGAGTGTTCCTGCACATCTCGCTCTCGCCCTACGACTGGAACAACGTCGACATGGTGCGCATGTGCGACTCGATGAACTACGTGATCGACGCCGAGCACGCCGAGCGCTACGAGCGGCAGACCTCGACGCGCGGCGTCTTGGTGAACCTCGATCAGGCGAAGATGTTCGTGCAGAACGTCGCCAAGGAACGCATGTGGAACTACCACTGGGCGCCGGGCACGATGAATCCGCGCGCCGTGATCAAAGGCTTCCAGATGATGGGAGTCGACACCTCGGCCTGGGGCGAATAGTCGACCGCGGGCTTAGCATCATCGCGTGCCCGTCTCGCCGTACATCAAGCGCATCCGTGAGGCCGTCGGCTCGGACCTGATCCTGGTTCCGGCGGTGTCGACGCTCGCGTTCGACGACGACGGCCGCGTGCTCCTCGTGTACGAATCCGACCAGGACGCGTGGAGCACGCCGGGCGGTTCGGTCGAGATCGACGAGCGGCCCGAGGATGCCGCTCGCCGGGAGGTGCTCGAGGAGACGGGTCTGATCGTCCGTCTCGATGGCATCGTCACCGTGCTCGGCGGCCCCGAGTTCCACACGCACTACAAGAACGGTGACGAAGTCGCGTACGTGGCGACCGTCTACCGGGGCGCCGTGGTCGGCGGCGAGTCGCGACCCGACGCCGACGAAGTCACCGCCACGCAGTGGTTCGCGGTCGACGACTTGCGGACGATCCCGTTGAGCGGCTTCGCGACCGAGCTGTTCCGGTTCCTGGAGTGGATCTGAGCGCGGGCGGCTACGGGGTGCGGCCGAGGAACGCGATCAGCCGCGCCTGATCGTCGGCGCCGGCGGGAGGCGCGACTTCCGGTCCGAACGCCTGCGGGCTGCGCAGCTTGTCGCCGAACTCCTCGGCCTGGCGCCGCACGCGCGCGACGTCGTCGGGTTCGATGCGCTCGTCGAGACCGGCCGTGTGCGCGAGATCCCATCCGTGGACGACGAGATCCATGCAGAGGAACCGGCCGACGCCCGCTTCGAGGGTCGAACGGCCCTGGAAGCCGTCGAACTCGGCCAAGGCGACGTTCGGATCGTCGAGCGCGGCCTGCATCCGCGATCGCGCCGCGTCCCATGCGGCCGCCGGGTCGTCATCGACCGACGGCAGATCACCCATCTGCTGTCCGACGAATCCGAGGAACATGCCTTGCGTGTTGACGACATGCGCGACGAGGTCGCGCGCGGTCCAGTCGGTGCAGGGCGTCTTCGCGCCCCACGTGTCGTCGGGAACCGCCGCGATCTTCGCGGCGAACGCGTCGGCCAACCGCCGGTACCGCTCCGATATCTCGCTCATCGTGATCTCCCTCGTTGTGGGGGGAAGAGGTTCCCGGTTCGCGGCAAACTATGCGCGTGCCGATGCGGTCACGCGCGTTCTAGGGTCCGTGAATGCCCGCTGAGGGTACGGAGCGTCCCCAGAGTGCGCGCGCGTCGCGGTTCGATGGTGTCGCCGCCACCTACGACGCGGTTCGGCCCGGGTATCCCGACGACGTGTTCGACGCGATCCGCGCGTACGGCCGCCTCGCGGCGCGGCCCCGGGTGCTCGAGGTCGGTATCGGCACCGGCCAGGCGACCGCGCAGATGGGGGCGCGCGGTTGGTGCGTCGTCGGGATCGAGCCCGGTGAGCGGTTGGCTTCGCTCGCGCGCGATCGCTTGGCAACGCTCGCCGACGTCTCGGTGGTGACGGCCACGTTCGAGGCGGCCGCCGTGGAGACCGGAGGGTTCGACGTCGTCGCGTCCGCGACCGCGTGGCACTGGGTCGATCCGCTCGTCGGCTACGAGAAGGCCGCGCGGTGCCTGCGGCCCGACGGGGTGATCGCGTTGTGGTGGAACGGCCATGTTCCCGACACGCCCGACGCGGGCTGGGTTCCGATCCGCCGGACCTACGAGGAGGTCGCGCCCATCTCGCCGCGCTCGCGCGCCTCACACCCGATCGCCCCGACTACGACCCGGCGGCCGAGTTGGCCGGCAGCGGCTGGTTCGTCGACGTCGTGCAACACGTCTTCCCGTTCTCGGTCGCGTACTCGTCGGAGCAGTTCTCGGCGTTGCTCGACACCTACGCAAGCCACCAGGTCTTGGACGAGCCGACGCGGCTCGAGCTCCACCGGCGGTTGACCGAGCTGATCGAGGCCGAGCTCGGCGGCTCGGTGACGAAGCCGTACGAGGCAGTGCTCGTGCTCGGGCGCCGCGGCCTAGGGTGAACGCTGTGCTCGACCATCTTTCGATCCAGTGCGACGATGCCGCCGCGAGCGCGGCCTTCTACGACGCGGTGCTCGCTCCGCTCGGCGGCACCCGTGTCATGGATTTCGGACCGGTCGTCGGCTACGGCGTCGGCGGGAAGCCGTCGTTCTGGATCGGACCGCAGACCACGGGCGGCACGAACCGCGAGAGCCACGTCGCGTTCGTGGCCGACAACCGCGCGGCCGTGCGCGCGTTCTTCGACGCGGCGGTCGCGACGGGCGCCGAGGTGCTGCACGAGCCGAGAGTGTGGACCGAGTACCACCCGAACTATTACGGCGCGTTCGTTCGTGATCCCGACGGCAACAACATCGAGGCGGTCTGTCACCTGCCGGAGTAACGGCTACGCGTCGCGCAACTGCTCGCGCAACGCGTCGCGGTCGGGCTTGCCCGTCGGCAACGACGGCAGCGCCTCGACCACGACGACCCGCTCCGGTGTCTTGAATCGGGCAACACCGCGCGTCGAGAACCATGTGCGCGCGGCCTCGACGTCGAACGAGGGCGTGCCGACCACGAACGCGGCGACGCGCTCACCCATCAGCGGATCGGCGAACCCGACCACCACGGCCTGACGCACGTCGGGGTGGGCTTCGAGCTCGTGCTCGACCTCCGCGGTCGAGATGTTCTCGCCGCCCCGGATGATCACGTCCTTGAGCCGGCCGACGATCGCCAACCAGCCGTCGGGGTCGAGGGTTGCGAGATCGCCGGTGTGGAACCAGCCGTCGGCGTCGAACGCGCCCGCGTTCTGGTCGGCGTCGAGGTAGCCGACGCAGACCTCCGGACCGCGCACGAGGAGCTCGCCGTCGGCGACGCGCAGCTCGACCGACCCGATCGCGTGACCGTCGTGCGTGCGCGCCGCGCCCGCCGCGTCCGACGCGGTGCTCGTGGCGATCGTCGGCGCCTCGGTGGAGCCGTACGTTCGTTTCACGACGGCGCCCAGCACTTCCGACGCTTCCTCGACGAACGCGACGCTCACGCCCGCGCCGCCCGAAGAGACGAGCCGCAGGCTCTCGACCCGCTCGGGCGTGAACGTCGGCGCTTGCATGAGCGACACGAAGAACGTCGGCGGGCCCACCATGAACGTGACGCGCTCGCGTTCGATGAGGTCGAGCGCGGTCTCGGGATCCCAGCGCGCCATGAACACGGTCCGGAACGGCACCACGCCGGGCAGCGTCACGCCGTTGAGCAACCCGGAGATGTGCGCGCCGGGCGCGGGCATCAACACGCAGTCGTCGGGCCGCATCCCGTGCACGTCGGCCATGAGCGCGGCTTTGTAGGCCAGCGTCGCCTGGGTGTGGAGCACACCCTTGGGGGCGCCGCTCGAACCCGACGTGAACAGCACCGCCGCGAGCTGCTCCCGATCGGACCACAACTCCGAGACCGGCGGGCCCTCGGGGAGCGCGTCGAGATCGTCGACCACGAGCTTGGGCCCGACGGCTCGGCGCGCGCGCTCGACCTCGTGCGCTCCGAGTTGGTGGTGGAGGGGCGCGGCGACCGCACCGATCCGCCAGCACGCGCGGTACAGCAACGCGACCTCGTCGCGGTTGGCCGACTGCCACGCGACGGCGTCGCCCGGCTCGACGCCCCGGTCACGCAGCCCGCCCGCCACGCGAGCGACGCGGTCGGCGAGCTCCTCCGAGGCGACGCGCGTCAGCAACTCGTCGAGCGACGGGCGGTCCCACGCGCCGCCGGCCCGCCGGTACTGGTCCGCGAGGGAGGGACGGAACGTCGGTGCGAGCACGCTGATCGCGCGGCGGTGCGGTCAGGCTCGGGCCGCGCGCGACTTCCAGCCGTCGCTGGCCGGCGTCGCGCCCCGCAGCACACTCGTGCCGATGAAGTTGCGCTGGATCTCGACGGTTCCCGCACCGATGCACAGGCCGCGGATGTCGCGGTAGACGCGCTCCACGGGGTACTCGCGGGAGAACCCGTAGCCCCCGAGGAGCTGGATCGCTTCGTCGCACACGAACTTCGCGGCGAGGTTGGCGGCGGTCTTCGCCATCGCGGTCTCGAGCGCGGGCGGCGTGCCGTGCGCGCCGGCCATGTGCACCGCGCGCTGCAGCAACAGCCGTGCACCTTCGAGCTGGGTCGCCATGTCGGCGACCTTCCACTGCAAGCCTTGGAAGTCGGCAAGCGTCTTGTCGCCGGTTCGGCGCTCGCCCATGTAGTTGACCGCGTACTCGAGCGCGCCCTGCGCGGCGCCGATGCACATCGCCGCGTTGCCGCACCGCTCGTGGTTGATGTGCGAGATCAAGGTCTTGAACGACTCGCTGTTGGCCGGGTCGCCCCACAGCAGCACGTCGGCCGGCTCGATGCGGACGTCGTCGAAGGCGAGCTCGGCTTCGCTGGTGGCGCGCAGCCCCATCTTCACGTGCGTGCCCGTGACGGTGACGCCGGGTGCGGTGAGGTCGACGAGCACCGCGCCGATGCCCTTGGTGCCGACGCTGTCGGGGAACCGGCACCACACCAGGCATGCAACCGCCTTGTGGCCGCCCGTCACGTAGTTCTTGTAGGCGTTGAGGCGGAAGCCCTCACCGTCGGGCGTGAGGCGGGCGCGCATGTGCCCGACGGCCGAACCCGCTTCCGTCTCGCTGATGCCGATGCAGAACAGGCCGTCGCCGCTCGCCGCGATCGGGAGCCACCGGTTGCGCATCTCGTCGGTGCCGAGGTGCTCGATCGCACGCGGCGGGCCGTTGAAGATGAGCTGGGCGAGGATCGCGCTCGACACGTCGGCGCGGGCCAGCTCCTCGAGCACGATCGCGGCTTCGACGTCGCCGAGCCCGGCGCCGCCCCACTGCTCGCCGATCGTGATGCCGAACAACTCGGCCTGACGGATCGCGTCCCACGAAGCCTGCGGGAATTCCTCGGTCTCGTCGCCCTGGCGCGCCATCGGTGCGAGCGCGCGGTCGGCGACGTCGCGTGCGAGCTGCCGGAGCGCAGCCTGGTCTTCGGTGTCCGCGAACGGGTTGACGCCGAGCGCTTGCGCCGATGCGGCAGCGGGAGCAGACATGCCCGCAGGTTAGCGAGGCTCGCTCGCTCCAGGCGCAGATCCGTAGGCCCGGGATTGATTCGAAGGTGCACGGGCGATCGAGGGCCGGAGGTCGTAGCCGCATGAATATCGCACCTTCGCGATTCCGGAAGTAATCGGCCATTGTCGGCGTGGGGCGCGAAACCTACGGTGCCGGGGGTGACGGGCCGGGGCCGTCACCGCCTCGTTGCGAGCTTGCTCGTTGCCGCGTTGTGTGCGGCGTGCGGCGGTGGTGGGGAAACGAAGACTGCGGAGCGGGCACGCGCCACACCGGCGCGCGATGCGGTCGTGGCGCGTGCGCGGCCGACCACGACTCAGGCCGCGACTACCACCACGACAATGCCGACGCCGACGACCGTGCCGCCGCGCCCGGCGAACGGGTTCGCCGACGGCGTACCGGCGCCGCGCGTGATCGACCGGGGCACCGACTACGTCGCGATCGCGCGGTCGCTCGTCGAGTACCGGCGCTGGCTCGAGTGGCACGATCCCGATCCCGCGCTCGTCGATCGCGCGTTCGAGCAGTACAGCGACCTCGCCAAGGGTGAGACGTCGGCCGTGTTGCAGTTGCGCAGTCGGCGCGAGCGCATCCAGGAGATCGACCGCGCCCCGCTCGGCTTCAAGGTCATGTCGGTGCTCCGGGGTGACGTGTCGTTGCAGCTCACGGAGCGACTCGCGCGGCGCGACGTTGTCAGCGCGACGGGTCGTGTGGTCGACCACGCCGGCGCGGCCCCGGAGCAGTACATCGTGATCATGATGCGTTCCTACAGTGACTCGCCCTGGCGGTTGTCGGTCTTCGAGCACCCCGACCTACCGTTCGACGGGCAGCCGTGACGCGATCCGGCGCGTTCGCCGTTGCGGTGCTCGCCCTGACGGTCGTCGCGACCACATTCGCACCCGCCGGTGCGACGCCGGACGGTTCGGGACAGCTCCACGGCGCGCGACTCTTCGTGGGAATCGAGTCGACGCACGACGGACATGACGGGCAGGTCGGCGAAGTCGGCCAGGTCGATTCGAGCTCGCCGTCGCTCCCGGCGCTCGTCCACTACATCGCGTCGCCGTTGGCGCCAGGACGCGCCTTGGGTCTCGACGGCCCGCTCTGCAACGCGGGCACGCCACCGGCGGCCGTGTTCGGCTGGCTCTACGACGTCATCGGCTACTCGAACGACGGTCGTGTGGTGTCCGATACCCATGAGTGCGTCGCGTTTCCCGACCAGAATGGCCGAACAGGTCTTCCCGCGGCACCGGCCCTTCCGGTGGCGCCGACGGTGGGCGACGTGTGGCGCGCGGTCACACTCCCGGCCCCGGTCATCGGCGTGAACCCGGTATCACGGGGCGTCACGGGCCTCGACTCGTGGCTGTGGTCGGGCGGTCCGCAGACCGCGCAGATCGCGGTGACGCTCGACGGCCTCCGCGTCGTCGGGGTCGCGCGCCTCGTGGAGTATCGCTTCTTCACCGACGAGGGCTACATCGGCGCGAGCCCGACGCCGGGTGACGCGGCGAATCCGGCGGCGAAGCACCGGTTCGCGACGAAGGGCGCGCACCTGCTCGGCGTCTCGTCGGTGTGGCGGGCGAACGTGACGGTCATCGGGACCGACGGCGCCGAGCCCGTCGACATCGAGACCGCGGTGCTCACCGCGACCGTCGACTATCCGGTCACCGAGGTGCGGGCGAGGCTCGTCGGCTGAGCGATCAGCCCTTCGTCGCGACCTTGACCAACGCCAGGACCGCGGCGCCGAGCAGGGCGGGCCGGGCGATCGTTGCCGGCCCGAGCACCTTCGCGCGCTTCTGCTTCGCGCCCTTGTCCTTGGCCATGCACATCAACATCGGCCGCTCGGGAACGGGCCTTGACGCCCGTTTCCTGACTACCGTGTCAGGTACGCGAGCCGGCACGCGGGCCGGGGCGACGAACCGAGAGGTGAGGATGGCCGACCAGTCCGTCGAGGCAGATCTCGAGTCGAGCGTCGACTGGCTGCACGGCCAGCCGTACGGCGCGTGGGCGAGGGCCCGCCGGGCCGCATGCCCTGTTGTCGCGTCGGAGTCGGGGTTCATGGGGCCCGGCACCAGCTACCAGATCATGCGGTACTCCGACGCCGAAACCGTGCTGCGCGACGCCGACACGTTCTCGTCGTCGATCAACGCGCAGCACATCGGCCAGTTCATGGGCGACCTCATCCTCGCCATGAACGGTCCCGAGCACCGCATGTATCGCAACCTCGTGGCCAAGGCGTTCCGTGCGTCGCAACTGGAACGATGGGACGAGACGCTGGTGGGTCCCGCCATCGACCGGCTGCTCGATGCGATCGCCCCGCTCGGCCGGGCCGATCTCGTCGCGTCGGTCACGTCGGTGTACCCGGTGCAGGTGATCTGCGGCATCGCCGGCGTGCCGCTCGAGGATGCGGCGCAGTTCGCGAAGTGGGCCGAGCAGATCAACACCGGACCGTTGGCTCCCGAGCAGGGAATGGCGGCATCGCAGGCGATGGTCGATTACCTGCGTCCGCTGGTGGAGGCGCGCCGCGCCGAGCCGACGGGCGACTTCCTCTCCGACCTCGTGCACGAGGAGGTCGACGGCGAGCAGCTCACCGACTCGAAGATCTACGGCTTCTTGCGGTTGTTGTTGCCCGCGGGCGCGGAGACGACGTTCCGCGTCATGGGCAACTGCCTGTTCGCATTGTTGTCGCACCCCGACGTGCTCGAGCGCGTCTACGCCGACCGCGCGCTGTTACCCGAGGTGATCGAGGAGACGCTGCGGTGGGAGACGTCGGTGACGCAGGTGAGCCGGGTCGCGACGCGCGACACCGAGGTTGCCGGTTGCCCGATCGCGGCCGGATCGCCGGTCGGCGTGATCACCGCGTCGGCCAACCACGACGAGTTGCGCTGGGACGACGCCGCGGAATGGAAGCTCGGGCGGCCGGTGCAGCACCACCTCGCCTTCGGCACCGGGCCGCACCAGTGTCTCGGGATGCACTTGGCGCGCCTCGAGCTGCGGGTCGGCCTCAATCGTATCCTCGATCGCCTCCCCGACCTGCGTTTCGATCCGGAGCTCGCCGGCGACGCGGTGATCGAGGGTTACGCGTTTCGCGGTCCGAACGCGTTGCCGGTGTTGTTCACGCCGAGTTGACGCACGACCGCGGGCAGTGAACCGGTTCAACTCCCACGGCGCGCTGCCGATGACGGGTGCATGCCCGGCGAAGCCCACAAGCGAGCGATGCGGAAGTGGCGGCAAGCGCGGTCGCGTCATGCCGACGTGTTGACGGGGCTCGAGCGCGCGATTGCCGCGCATCCCGCCTCCGGCCCCGGCGTGACGCGCCGGGTGGAGACGCGCAACGTCACCCGCGTTCCTCGCGGCGACGGTGCCCCCGACGCCGCGTAGACGGAGCCGGCCCGCCGCGCGTACGTTGCGGTGATGCGAATCCTGGTGACGGGCGCAGCCCGGGCAATCGGTCGGGCGTCGGCAATCGAATGCGCGAAGCGCGGACACGAGGTGATCGCCACCGCGCGCGACAAGACCCTGCTCGACGACCTCGACGTCGCCGGCCGGCTCGCGCTCGACGTGACCGACCTCGCGTCGATCGCCGCCGCGCTCGACGCGGCCGGTGAGCTCGACGGCGTCGTGAACAACGCGGCGCTGAGCGGGGCCGGCCCCATGGAGAGCTTCCCGCTCGACCGGCTGCAGTCGATCATCGACACCAACACGTACGGTCCGCTGCGAGTTGCCCAGGCGGTCGCGCCGGCCTGGCGCGAGCGGGGCTCGGGCGTGCTCGTGAACGTGAGCTCGGTGCAGGGCCGGATCTCGTCGCCGCTCGAGGGTGCGTACGCGGCGTCGAAGTTCGCGCTCGAGGCCATCTCCGAGTCGCTCCACTACGAGCTGGCGCACTTCGGCATCCGCGTCGTGATCGTGGAGCCCGGGTACATCGCCCCCGGCATGAAGGCCTCGCCCCGTCACGACGGTCCGGCGGTCTACGCCGAGCTCTGGGACCAGTGGACGGGAACCGACGCCAAGGTGACCGGCCCCGAGGGGCGCCCGGGCCCGGAGTTGGTGGGCGTGGCGATCGCGGACGCGCTCGAGGATCCGAGCACGCCGTTGCGCGTGCCGGTGGGCAGGGATGCCGACATGATCTTCGGCGCGCGCAGGCACTTCGACGACGCCGGCTTCGAGGACGCCATGCGAAAAACGATCGGTCTCACCTGGTAGGAGCGCGAGACTCGCGGGCGTGAGCATCAACACCGTTCGGGTCGGCGAGGTATTGCTCACCCGCGTGGGTTATGCCGACGTCACCGTCGATCCCGTCCGCGTCGGCCTGTCTCCGGCCGATGTCGCCGGCGTGGCGTGGGCCGAGCCGTTGTGGGCCGATGGTGGGGAAGTGCGTGCCGGGGCCGCAGCGTGGGTGATCGAGAGCGGCGACGCGCGGATCGTCATCGATCCCGCGTTCGCGGCCGACGACATCCTTCGCAACGACACTGATGCAGCCGCCCACCAGGAGGCCTTCGCCGCGCTGCTCGCGGGCGCCGGCTTTCCGCGAGAGAGCATCACTCACGCGATCGCGACGCACTACGAGGGCGTCGGCATGCTGGCCTGGCGCAACGACGACGGGTCGTGGGAGCGGTTCTTCCCGAACGCCCCCATCCTGATGTCGCAGCGCGAGCTCGACGCGATCGATGCGGGGGTGGTGCCGTCGGAGTCGGTGATGCCACGGTTGCGCGCGCAGGGATCCCTGCAGGGTGTCAGTGACCACGAGCAGTTGACCGACTCGGTTGTGATCGAGTTCACCGGCGGTCACTCGCCCGGACACCAGATCGTGCGCGTTCGCTCCGGCGGCGAGCAAGCGGTGATCGTCGGCCACCTCGCGGTGAGCGCGTTGCATCTCGCAACGGGCGAGTGCCCGCCCGAACACATGGACCCGGCGGGCGCGAACGCCGCGCTCGACAAGCTGTTGGCCGAAGATGCCGTGCTCATCGGCCCGTTGTGGCCGGCTCCCGGCGCGGGTCGCTGGAACGGCCGCGCGCTGGTCGCCGTCTCGTAACGACGCTATTCGGGCGGCAGCGCGAGGTCGATCGCGACCGGGAGCGCGGTGGCACGCCAGCCGGCGAGGTCGTCGCCCTGGGCGTACTTGTCGTGCACGAGGGTGCGCGCCGTTTCGTCCTCGGCGGTGCCCTCGATCACCCGGCCGTAGCCGACGAAGCGGGTGTCGCCGATCTCGACTTCGCAGCGCGGCGACGCGACGAGGTTGCGCACCCAGTCGGCCCGTTCCCGCCCGCCCGACATCATGAAGATCGTGTCGTGCTCCGGGTGCGCAGCGAACCAGATCTCGATGCGGTGCGGGCGGCCCGACGTCCGGCCGGTCGTGGTGACGTAGCAGAAGTCGAGCGTCGCGAGCGGCGACGCGAGCACGTCAGAAGCCGTCGTTGCCGAACATCGCCATCCACTGCTCGCGTGTGCGCGGCCGGAACACGTAATTGTCGCGGCGGACGTCGCCCATGGGCGCGGCCGGAGCGGGGGAGTACTGGTGGCCGGGATAGAGGATCGCGTCGTCGGGCACGATCGCGAGCTTTTGGGTGAGGCTCTCGTAGAGCGCGGCCGGATCGCCGCCGGGCAGGTCGGTGCGCCCGCAGCCTTCGAGGAACAGCGTGTCGCCGGCGACGAGCCGACCGTCGACGAAGAAGCACTGGGAGCCGGGCGTGTGGCCCGGCGTGTGGATCAACGTGATGGGCACCGACCCGACCATGACGGTGTCGCCCGACGAGTGGAGCACGAGGTCGGAGTCGGAGGCGCCCGTAACCCGTTTCACGCCGTAGGCCTCCTCGGCCTGCACGTGCACCTTCGCGCGCAACCCGTCGATGGCGAGCAGCTCGGCGAGGCCTTCGATCGACCAGCCGCCGAGATCCCCGCCCACGTGGTCGGGGTGGTAGTGCGTGACGAGCACGTCGGTGAGGCGCAGGCCGTCGGTGGCGACGATCTCGACGAGCTCGCGCACGCCGTAGGCGGGGTCGATCGCGACGGCCTGTCCGGTCTCGCGGTCGCCGACGAGGTACACGAAGTTCACCATCTGCCGGGCGACGGGGTCGGCGGCGGCGAAGTCGCGTCCGGCCAACAGCTGGCGGAAGTACAGGCGGTCATCGGTCACGGCGTGCAGCGTAAGGTCAACGTCATGTCTCCGGGGAATCTGTTCGACCTGAGCGGCAAGGTCGCGATCGTCACGGGCGGCGGGCGCGGCCTCGGCAAGGCCATCGCGCTCGGTTTGGCCGGCGCCGGCGCCGACGTCGTGGTCGCGAGCCGCAAGGTCGACAACTGCGAGGCCGTGGCGCGCGAGATCGAGATGCTCGGGCGCCGGTCGCTCGCCGTCGCGTGTCACGTCGGGCGGACCGATCAGATCGACGCGCTCGTCGACACGGCCTACTCGGCGTTCGACCACGTCGACATCGTCGTGAACAACGCGGCGATGTCGCCGGGCACGCAGCTCGTCGAGTCGAGCCCCGAGCTGTTCCAGAAGACGTACGCCACGAACACGCTCGGGCCGATGTGGCTCGCGTCGCGCTGCGCGGAACGGATGCGAGCCCAGGGCGGCGGCGCGATCGTCAACGTCGTCACCACCGGCGCGTTCCGCCCGGGCGCCGGTCTCGGGCTCTACTGCTCTTCGAAGGCGGCCCTGCATGCGCTCACGCTCGTGATGGCGAAGGAGTGGGCAGGCTGGGGAGTGCGCGTCAACGAGATCGCTCCCGGACCCTTTCTCACCGACATGATGGCGCCCGGCGCGGCGAACCCGGAGTGGACCGCACGGATGTACGACCAGATGTTGATCAAGCGGATCGCCGATCCTTCCGAGATCGTCGGTGCCGCGTTGTATCTCGCGAGCGGCGCGTCCGGATTCGCGACCGGCACGACCGTCACCGTCGACGGCGGCATCAGCGCGTAGGCGACGTATGGAACCACCGATCACCGACATCGCAGCTGTGCGCCGCGCAACTCGCCGGGTGTTGCAAACCGTCGACGACCTCACCGACGAACAGGCGGCCGCGCCGTCGCTGCTACCGGGCTGGTCGCGCGCCGAAGTGCTCGCGCATCTGGCCCGCAACGCCGACGGTGGGCGCGGGATCGCCGAGGCCGCGGCGCGCGGGGAGATCGGCCTGCAGTACCCGGGAGGCGCCGAGCAACGCGCCGCGGGGATCGCCGCCGGACGCGGTGCGCGCGCGTCGGCGTTGGTCGCCGATCTCCGGCGGTCGTGCGACGACCTGTTGGAGTCATGGCTCGAACTTCCCGACGACGCGTGGGATCGCATCGGCAAGTCCACCACCGCGAGGCGCACGCAGGTCGGTTGGGTGTGGTCGCGCTGGCGGGAGGTCGAGGTGCACCACGTCGACCTCGGCCTCGGCTATTCGCCGGCGGAGTGGCCGGTCGCCTTCGTGGCCCGCGGCCTCGACCAGGCGCTCCGCGAGTTGCCGGACCGAGCGACGCGTCGGGTCCCGGCGGGGGACGGGACGTATCGCCTCGAGGCGAGCGATCACGATCGAGCGTGGGTGGTGCGCGTCGGAGCCGTCACGACGGTCGACTCCGACGACAGCGCGGTCGCCCCCGTCGACGGTGTCGTGACCGGATGGGGCTGCGATCTGCTGGCCTGGCTCTACGGCCGTGACCCGACCGCCGCCGGCCTCACCGCCGGCGGCGACCTCTCCGCCCTCCGCCTCCCCGAGTGGTTCCCCTACCTCTGACGTGCCGACGTCGCGAACCGCTTCATCAGTTGAAGCTTTTGGGCAGCGTGGGAGTGCTCAACGGCTTCATGAGATGAAGCGGTTGTGCGGTCAGTCGTTGCGGAGGGCGCGGGCCATCTCGGCCATGCCGGCGAGGTAGTTGTCGCAGTCCTGGACCTTGGCGAGGGCGAGGTCCTTGGCGCCGATGCCCCCGGGGTAGACGGGCGGCACGTAGTACTCGAAGCCGTCGGCGGCCATCGCGTCGGCGATCCCGGCCGCGCAATCGGCCGCGGGGACCTTCTCGATGTCGATCAGCGCGGGCTCGTTGCCGGGGATGTCCCAGATCTCGGTGTCGATCGGGCCGGGCATCACCAGCTTCACGTCGACGCCGCTGCCCGCGATGTCGAGGTACATCGCCTCGGCGAATCCGGCCATCGCGTACTTCGCCGCGTTGTAGGCCGACTCGTTGGCAATCGGGATGCGGCCGCCCATGCTCGACACCCACACGATCGTGCCCGATTTCCGCTCGAGCATCTTGGGTAACAACGCGAGGGTCATGCGCACGGGGGAGTCGAAGTTGACGTTCATCGTCTCGGCGACGTCGGCCATCGTGAGGCGAGACATGTGCACGCGCTTCGGGATCGCGGCGTTGTGCACGACCGCGTCGAGCCCGCCGAACGCGTCCCACGCGTCGAGTGCGAGCTTCTCCGCCGCGGCGAGGTCGGAGAGGTCGACGGCCCACATGCGCGACTCGGGGGAGTGCAACTTGGCGAGCTCCAGCACCTCTTCGAGCCGGTTCGCGCGGCGGGCGACGATGCCGACGGTCGCGCCCCGCTCGGCAAGGATCGGCGCGAGCGCGGCGCCGATCCCCGACGACGCGCCGGTGAGCAGGATCTTCGAGCCTTCCAACTTCATTGAACGTCCTTTGGTCCGAGAGTCGCCGCCCATACTTGCGCGATCCGACCGCGCCGTGCTGCGCTCAACCTTCAGCCAACTGCTGCGACTCGTGCTCGGCCCACGAGAAGACGCCCTTCGACATGGTCGACGCCTCCTCGCGCGCCCGCGCCCCGAAGATCTCGGCGCGCGCCGCGTGCACGCCCTTGTCGTGGGGCGCCGCCTGCGCGGCGAGCTCCGCGAGGTGCCCGGCGAGGCGGAGATCGCCCGCGGCGGCAAGCTCTCGTGCCCGCTCGGCGAGGCGGTTGGCTCCTCCTGCAAGCGATGCGAGCTCGACCGCCAAAACCGCCGCCGGCGCCGGCTTCAGGCGTGACGGGTCGCCGTCGTACCAGCCGCCGTACAGGCGCCAGATGTCCCGCACGACGAACTCGGGCTCGTCGTAGATCGGGTGGAGGTACGGGCGCGCCAACAGGTGATCGGGCGCTCGCACGGTGTGCACGATGTCGTCGAGCCTCGCCCCGTCGTTCATCAACGCCAGCGTCTGCTCCACCAGCGTCTCCAAGAGCTCGGCGCCTTCGGAGAGTGCCTGGTGCACGCGGTCGGCACCGACGATCGGCAAGCCGTGCCCGGGCAGCAGTATCTCGGGTGCGAGCGCGTCCATCTTGCGGAACGCGGCGGCCCAATCGCGCGCGTACCGCTGCGCCTTCTGCGGGTTGCCGCAGTTCGGCGACGCCCAGATGAACAGGTCGCCGGTGAACAGGACGCGGCGGGTCGGCGCCCACACCCACGTGGCGTCGTCGGTTTCGCCGCGGTCGTGGAACAGGTCGAACGGCTCCCCGCCGACTTCGATGTGCAGCTGCTCGGTGTAGGTCTCGTCGGGGTACCGGTACTCGGTGGGCCACGAGAGGTTTGGCACGCGGAACTGTCGCCGGTTGATCACGCCGTTGTACCCGGGCGTGAGCCGGTAGCGGTCGAAGCGTGCGCTGATCGCCTCGTGCGCGATCACCCGAGGTGGAGCCCAGTCGTTCGAGTGTGCCTCTTCTTCGTAGATGTCGACGCCGAACACGTGGTCGATATGACCGTGCGTGAAGATCGCCGTGTCGAGCCGGCGGGGCGACCACGAGCGGATCGTCTCGTGCACCGACTTCGCGAACAACGCACCACTCGTGTCGATCACGACGAGCCCGGCGTCGGTGTCGACAACCGCGGAGTTGGCGAACGCGTCGACGAACGCGACGCCCGGCTGCACCTCGGCCAGCCGCCCACTCCACTGCCGGAACGGGTGGTACGACTCGATCGGGAGCGCCCCGGTGAAGAGCTTCTCGGCGAGATCGAGCAGTTCGAGGTCGTCGGCCATGGCCGCAGTCTCGCGCCCGCGGTCCGGCGCACGCCTTGCCGCGCGAATGGAAACGTGTTTCAATTCCGCGATGTCGCCTGCCCTGGAAGCCGCCTCGGAGCCCGAGAGCACGCTGGCGCGCAGCCAGGCGGAGCGCCGGCGCCGGGTGCTCGCGGCGACGTTCGAGCTCGCGGCCGACGGAGGCTTCGACGCGGTGCAGATGCGCGACGTCGCGGCTGCGGCCGACGTCGCGCTCGGCACGGTGTACCGCTACTTCTCCTCGAAGGAGCGACTGCTGCTCGAGGCGATGGCGGAGCAACAGTCGGATCTGCGGGCCTACATCGAGACGCATCCGCTCGCGGAGACCACCGCGGTCGACCGCGTCATGTCGGTGCTGCGGCGCTCGAACCGGAGCCTGCGCCGCTACCCCGACGTGACGGCGGCGATGGTGCGCGCGTTCGGCTCCGCACAGTCGGAGAACGCCGACATCGTGCGGCGCGTCACGGAGCTGATGACCGCGATCATCACACGCGCGGTGCAGGGCACCGACCTGCACGCGCCGACCGAGCGAGAGGTGCGCGTCGCGCGCATCCTCATGCAAGTGTGGCTGTCGTCGCTGAACGGATGGGTGTGCGGCGTCGACGGGCCCGAACGCGTCGACGAAGACCTCGAAGCGGCTGCCCGCCTGCTCCTGGGTTAGCCGCAGCGATCATCGCTATTTCGGGCTAGGCCATAGAACTAAAATGCCGCAATGAGTCGGCATCTTCCTCGGCGCCAATCTGCCGTATCGAAACGCGTCGGTCTGCTCGCCGGTGCGGTCGTGGTGATCTGCGTCGCGCTCGCGGTACCTGCGTTCGGCTTCGCGTCGAGGGTCACGCGCACGGTCGTGGTGCCCCAGCTGGCCGGTCGCTCGGTCACGGCGACGTGCCCGAAGGGTGAGC